>ENA-OOXJ01000183-OOXJ01000183.1-human-gut-metagenome-genome-assembly--contig:-NODE-183-length-58033-cov-18.420608_pt1 | contig 58033 bp, 39 predicted proteins | sample MGYA00241587_ERZ501343 | MGnify/ENA primary metagenome ERZ501343 (study PRJEB25962, sample SAMEA2042918) | human gut metagenome | biome: human gut; feature: human-associated habitat; material: faeces... | reverse complement strand
GAATGTGGGTGATGAGCGCGTCATCATCCACATTCACGTTGAAAAGGGTCGCATCATAGATACCGCTGTGTATGGACAGGCCGCCCGGGAGAGCGATGCTGCCGGAGAATGCTCCGAGACGGACCACTCCGTAGAAATTGACCCTGACTATGCTTTCCGGAGTAAAGCGCTCCGATACATAGACATGCTGCCAGTCCTCGGCCCAGCATCCCTGGCGTCTGAGAACTTCTATCTCTCCGGGATTAAGCTGTCGGTATCCTCCGTTCATGACATCATCTCAATAAGTTGACCATACTTACCACCATCGTGGCGATTGAAGTAGTGGAAGAAGCAATAGAGACTATCTCGGCAGCCGATATTCTCTGACGGCTCTCAAGATCCTTCTCCGGTACGATAATCTCACATCCGGGCTTTGGTCTGAAATTCCTGCTGCCTCGCGTAGCCGCCGAACCGTTCATAAAGACTATGTACTTTTGTCCACGGATTGCTCCCTTGGCGTATCCACCGGCCATCTTAATATACCGGGCTGTAGAGATGGACGGATCATATGTGACTACAGTCGGGAAAAGCACGGCTCCGGAGATACGTACTGTGGAATTGAACTTAGGTACAGATATGCTGTCGTTTCCAGAAAGAACCACATCGTAATAAGATCCGGGGTTATTCAAGGCTTTGGTCACATCTATGGCAATAGTGTAACGCTCATTTCTCCTCGGCATCTCTATCATAGAGGTGTCAACACCGGCTTCAGCGGCTGCAAGCATTCTTGCAGCGAGAGCTCTCTGATACTCTTCCTCTGTAAGCTGACGGGACAGCACAGCTCCGTCAAGGTATGCGTCCCTTGTATAGCCTCCGGCGCGTTCTATGATATCGCTCAGGCGCACTGTACTCTTCTCCACCACGTAATAGCCGGGGAAATTAACTTCACCTGTGATGTTTATAGATGTCTGAGGCCTGTAACTCGGAGTCAGCCTAACAGATACTATATCGTACGGTTCCAGCTCAAAATTCCTGTCAGACAGCTCATTGAGATTAAGTGTATACACGATGGAGACTGTATCACTTTTATCATCTCCTGAATCATAGATATTTCTACGTGCCACATCCACATTCGATGTAGACGCACCCATTGCGAAACCTCCTGAGAGCAGAATCACATCCCCGACTGTCATACCTCTGCGGTAAGGCAGTACGGACGGGTTGTTCAACTCACCCTGAGTCGTCACTGTATATCCTGTCTTGAGGTCATAGTTGGCATAAATATGTACACTGTCCTCACTTACCAAGGGAATATCCTGCCTGCCGGACAGCACATCTTCCAAATTGAAGAACAATGAGGTGGTATCCCTCTGCTCATCAAACCGGATAATAATACCGCGGTCCATATAAGCCTCATCCATTACACCTCCGGCATATTCCAGAAGTTCGGAGAGTGTAGATACTTTGTCGCTGACAGCATATTTCCCGGGATGCCATACAGCACCGGCAAGAGACACGGAGTTAAGATTTCTGGATATGTTTCCGGGAACAGTCACTACGTCACCGTCCATAAGATTGAAACTGGCAAAGTCATCGGAAGGCACATCAAAAGACTGAGCCCTGCTTCCTTTTGTCCTTACAACATGAACTGTAGACTCATCGGCATTCCGGCTGTAACCGGCTGCATAACGGATAAGATCCTTCACGCTTTCCCCCGGCTTCATCTCGTAATACATTGGACGCTTCACACTTCCTTCTATCTTTACAAGAGCTCCGTAAGGCGCGACCATGATGACATCGTCATCCTCAAGACGGATATTGTCAGAATACACTCCGTCTATAAGAAACTTGTAAAAGTCCAGATCTTTATACAACTTTCCTCCACGATATATACGGACATCCCTGAGAGAGCCGATATCTGTGGGACCGCCGGCCATATACAATGCTGTAAATACTGTAGAAAGAGATGGCAGGGTAAATGTCCCGGGACGGACAGCATCTCCTACCACATTGACTGTCAAAGAGCGGATCTTTCCCAAGGTAAGACGGAGGAATGTGTTAGGCTCAGAACCGGATATTCCTGAATAAATTGACGCCATACGCTCTTTCAGCACACGCTCAGCCTGCTCTACGGTATAACCGATAAGGTATACAGGACCGAGATTCTCTATTGTAATGCTGCCCTCGGGAGATACAGTATAAGTATTGTTGAAGAATGTGGCACCCCACACATCGAGGATGACCTCATCACCGGGCGCGAGCTTATAGCTGGCAGGTGTTGGGATGTTATAATTAGGTACAAAATTCAGATCAGGGGACTTGAACAGCCTGTGTCCGTATATCGTATCGATCTGAGCAATAAAATTCCTAATCAGCATAGCAGAGTCCAAGGCAGATGTGGAATCACTCATCATCCCGGTATAACCGCCGCCGTACATGGGGTAATTCTGGTTCTGCAGCATACCGCCCGGTTTCACCGACGATGCGTTTCTGTCTATAACATTCGCATTGTTTATCTGGCCTGCTGTCATACCCTGCTTCTCTTTCTGAAGCATCTGATTAATCTCCTCCTCGCTATACCCATACGATTTGGCCATAGCCTTGGCTAATTCCAAATCTGCCGAAGACTGGGCATAAACCGTATCCGTAACAAAGAACAAGCTTAATGCAAAAAGCAATGCTTTACAAATTTTTTTCATATATTGCCTATCTGTCTTTTTATTCAATCGTGCAAAATTAGGCATTTTTAGCACTTTACAAAAAAATATCGAACCATTCCCCTTTTTACCTATATTTGCAGAATGATTAAAGGTGCTAAAATACTTATCAAGATACTGTTTATCATCTACATTGGAATGGTACTGTTCTTTTGTTTCTACAAATTCAGCTCCACCGGTGTAGACCTGAGCAAATATTTCTTAGGAATCCGGCTTGACCGGTACGCCCATTTCATCATGTTTTTCCCGTATCCGTTCATATCCTGGCTGTACTGCAGATACACGTCTTCCTGGCGGATAATCAACCGGCATGCCATCATAATCACTCTTATAAGCGGGCTTGCGTTTGCCGGTCTTACAGAGCTTTTTCAGGACTGGTTCTTCCAATCAAGACAGGGAGATGTACTTGATTTCGCAGCAGACTCTACCTCTATTATTATAGGTACAGCCATCGTTTCATTCGCCGGCCATCCCATAGTCAGCCTCATCGATTCTATTTTCTCTAAATAATATGAAAGCCCACCTTGCATATATCCTGACAGCTGTAGTGACAGCCGCACTCATATCTGCACCCACATTCCAATGCGCCGCCGGAGAAAAAGACAGCCTCAGAACAGAAAGGCTATTTGGCGGAGAGCCGGTCAGAACAGCCGTAAAACTCAGTGCCGCCGCAGTAGTCGGCATAGTAAACCCTTCTGTAGAGTTCAGGGCTCATAAGAACATCACCGTAGCTCTCGAAGGATTGGGCATATTCTATCCAACAGGATTCGGTAAAATGATTGACGGCCCGCTTATAGCTGCCATGACATTCGTTGAAGGAAGGTATTATCCGGTGCAGTCATTCCGGGGCTTTTTTGTTGGTCCCAATATTGGATTCTCATCTTATTCCCTGAACAAAGGCATACATCCGTCATTCTGGGGTGCCCAGGCGCATAAATATCAAGTAGGCTGCAACTTCATGGTAGGTCTCACCGCCGGATACGCATTCACTCTGACAAAACACTGGGGAATAGAGATATCGGCAGGCTATGGGTTCCAGACCTCTGTCTACGAAGGCCATTATCAAAGTGACGGTTCAAAGTATATGGGATGGAACGGGTCATCCGAATGGCTGCCGTATAAAGCAGCTGTCAACATTGTCTACAAATGGTAAGACTCATATATAGAACACTGTTGCCGGCAGTCCTTGCATCAGCGCTGACATCTGTAACAGCCTATGCTCAGCTTAGTGTCAAGGACTTGTCGCCTGCTGTCGACTCCATAAGCCGGTATCTTGGCACAAAGGCATCCGCCCTGGCTGAGATAAACATAGATACTTTCTACATAGACAGAAAAGGCGATGTCTCAGTCATATTCGGCAAGTCCATCTGCGATTTTCCCCTAAGAGACACTGACATAACACTATTCAAAACTATTCTTCAACCATACTTCAAAGAAGACGCCGCTGTCAGCCTGTATATAGGAAAAGACAATATAGGAAAATATACGTCAGGATTCTATTCCGGAAGAAAATATGTACCCTCAGCTAAGGATGACAGACAGACTGCAAGGCCATGGATTACCCGCCTATCTTCTCCTGAAGGGCCTCCTGCCCAAGGACTTACCGGCAGAAACATCGCCTTGTGGTCAGGACACGGCTACTACTACTCTCATACTGAAAGCAGGTGGAAATGGCAGAGAGCTCCTTTTTTCTCCACGATAGAGGACCTGCTGCCATACAGCTATGTTGTCTCATTCTTAGCCCCCATGCTGGAAAATGCCGGGGCCTGCGTCCTCATCCCCAGAGAGAGGGATACCCGGACAGAGGAGATAATCGTAGACAACGGAGACTTTTTCTATACTGAGCGCAATGGCGAGGTGAAAGGCCGTAACAGATGGACGGATTCCCCAGAAAAAGGGTTCGCTGACACCAAGGAATCCTACATCACCGGAGAGAATCCATTCCGGCTCGGAACTGCCAGAATGATAGAATGCAACCTGAAAAGCACATCCAGCGCATCCTATCTTCCATTTTTCCATAATGCAGGAAAATACTCCGTATATGTATCATACCAGAGTCTTCCCAAGAGTTCTTCCGCACTGTATACAGTACGCCACTCCGGAGGAGAAACCGACTTTGTCATAGATCAGAGAATGGGAGGAGGCACATGGATATACTTAGGTACGTTCCACTTTGACAAAGGAGAGACCGGCCAGGGTGTCATCGTCCGTAACTCTGCCCCAGAAAGCAAAGGACAGGGTATAATAACCACTGACGCAGTACGCTTTGGGGGAGGAACGGGCAACATCTCAAGGGAAGGCGTGACCAGCGGCTTTCCGAGATACACCGAGGCATCGAGATACTGGCTGCAGTGGAGCGGCTTTCCGGAAAGCGTATACAGTATGAACGACGACATAGATGACTATAAGGACGACTATATGGCAAAGGGCGAATGGGTAAATTCTCTGAAAAAAGATTTCCATATCCCTGTTGACATCGCACTTGCCCTGCATACAGACGCCGGTACTGCTGTAAATGACTCCATAATCGGTACTCTTGCAATCTACAAAGAAGAGTCGGAGGGAAAGACTAACTATACTGACGGCCGGCCGAGAATCATCGCCCGTGAGCTTTCCGACATAGTCCAGACTTCTATTGTAGATGATATCAGAACATACTGCAGAGCGGACTGGACACGTAGGGCAATATGGGACAGATCATATATGGAAGCCAGAACACCCGATGTCCCGACTGTCCTGATAGAGCTGCTCTCGCATCAGAATTATCCTGATATGCTGTACGCCTTGGATCCTAAATTCAAATTCATAGTATCACGCGCAATATATAAAGGTATACTTAAATATTTTTCCTACATCTACGATACCCCATATACTGTCCAGCCTCTTCCTGTGAAAGAATTCAGTGTGACACTCCAGACTTATAAAGAAGACTATGCAGAGGTCCTGCTTGAATGGTCTCCACAGAATGACAGCTCTGAACCTTCAGCTGTCCCTGAGGCCTATATAGTGTATAGACGTACCTGTGACCCGTCCGACACCTCCGGATGCTTTTCCGGCTTTGACAACGGGACGACAGTAATGGGCGCCACCCAATTCAAAGACAAGATAAAAGCAGGGATGCTATACAGTTACAAAGTAGTAGCCATCAACAAAGGAGGGGCATCCTTTCCTTCAGAGATTTTATCCGCCGGATATATTCCCGGCGGCACAGAAGCACTCATCGTCAATGGGTTTACAGAAGTCTCATCCCCTGCTTCTCTCCCATTCTGCGACTCATTAACCGCCGGCTTCGATTTCAGGTCTTCACACGGAACACCATATCTGAGCGATTTCTCATACATCGGAGAGCAGTATGAATACAGACGGAACAAAGCGTGGATTCACGATGACCGTCCGGGCTTCGGAGCGTCATATATGGACTATGGTCCGGCGGAAGTCGCAGGCAACACATTCGATTTCACATCTATACATGGACTGGCCCTGATGAGAAACGGCATAAGCATCTCCTCTTCCTCCATAGGCTCGGTTCTGAACCGCAAGGTGATGCTGAATAAGTTTCCTTTAGTCGACCTTCTGTTTGGAAAAGAGAGAAAAGGATTCCTCACCGACAGTCTTTATACCGTCCTCGACCCCTACTGTGAGTCCGGAGGATCGCTTATCGTATCCGGAGAGAATATAGGCAAAACAGCTGAATACGATGAACACAGACACTACCCCGGGACAGACCTGTTTAACTCATACATATCATCGATAGGATCCGCCGTACGATACCTCTCCGCGATATCCGACACCCTGTCTGCACTTTCCGCTACAGGCAAGGCCGAGAACACAGAAGAGAATACAGATCTCATCTCGGAGATAAAAAAGACTATAGACGGGCTTATACTCTTTGCCGAGCAGAGCGAAAACAGGCTGAACGGGGATATTGAGTCATTCCACAGAGACTTTGACCCTGATTTTATTGCAAACAGACTTGCTTCCGACATACTCGGATATGGATGGAGCAACGGGAACGCCTCCACTTCCGGCAAAGTCCGCAGCACAGCCGGCAGCAGCCTGTTTTCAGACAGCACATTCAGAGCCAGTTTCAACACAAAGCCCAACCCCGTGCGCTACTGCGTAGACTCTCCTGACGCCATCCTGCCCTCAGATGAAAATTCATTCACATTCATGAGGTATGAAACCTCCAATACCTCTGCTGCAGTAGCTTACGACGGAGAATACCGTACCGTCACTTTCGGATTCCCCATAGAAGCATTAACCTCGCAACAGCAGGTTGACAGCCTGATGCGCGAGGTTATTGAATTCCTTTTAAGACGATAATCGCCTACAGCACCTCTATGCTCCTGCGGATGAACTCCGAAAGATCCTTGCCTTTCAGCATATTGTTCGCGAGCAGGGCCAGATCCACCACCTGATGCAGGAGGATATTGTCCTTGGCAAATCCCTTCATGGCCTCCTTCCTCTGGTCGCGGACTTCTCCGAGCTCTTTCTCCAATTCCTTTTTGGCATCCTTGTCCGCAGTGGGGATATCCTCCTCCTTCTTGTCCTTCATGGCTGCGTCAAGTTTGTCGATACCGGCCTGCAGTTCGCTCCTGCGGCTGTCGAAAGACGCGCACTGCTCTGACAGAGATGTGCTCTTGGCCTCGAGGATACGCTTAATCAGCGGATGCTGGATATTGACGTCGATGGTATAGGACTCGGGCATCTCGCCGTAAAAGTTCATTCCTCCGCCAAGGGCCGACATATCGCGGTAACGGCGCATGAACTCGGACTGGGTAATGAGGATAGGAGCACCGTTCTCCCCCAGATTCTCAGGCTTTACGAAATAGTGGTTGCCTTCGGGCAGGACGGACTCGAACATGTCGGAGAGGTCAGTCTTCTCGGCCTCGGGCATCTCGGGTTCCTTCACGTCCTCTTTGCGGATAAGTCTGTCTATCGAGTCTGCATCCACACGGGCGAATGTCGAGTCGGGAAGCTTGGTCTCCAAGAGGTTGACGAAGTGGGCATCGAGCTGACAGTCGAAGAGCAGGACATCGTAGCCTTTATTCTTAGCCGTCTCGATATACTGGTACTGGGCCACGGGATCAGTGGCATAGAGGTATACCACCTTCTTGTCCTTGTCGGTCTGGGCTGTCTCTATGGCCTTGCGGTAATCGTCGTAGGCGAAGAACTTGCCGTCGGTGTTCTTCATCAGAGCGAACTTGAGCGCTCTCTCGCAGAACTTTTCCTCGGTCAGCATGCCGTACTCGATGAAGAGCTTGAGGTTGTCCCACTTCTCCTCGTACTCCTTGCGGTCATTCTTGAAGATGTCCTCTAAGCGGTCAGCCACTTTCTTGGTAATGTAGGTGGAAATCTTCTTGACGTTGGAGTCAGACTGCAGATAGCTCCTCGATACGTTCAGAGGGATATCCGGAGAGTCTATCACACCGTGCAGCAAGGTCAGGAAATCCGGCACGATATTATCCACAGAGTCGGTAACAAAGACCTGATTGCAGTAAAGCTGGATCTTGTTCTTGCTCACGTCAAGACGGTCCTTGATCTTCGGGAAATACAGGATACCGGTAAGATTGAAAGGATAATCCACATTCAGATGAATGTAGAACAGAGGTTCTTCAAGCATCGGATACAGCTCACGGTAGAACTTCATGTAATCCTCCTTCTTCAGATCGGCGGGTTTCTTGTTCCAGATGGGGTCGGTATCGTTGACTATCTTGTCCTTGTCGGTATTCACGTACTTGCCGTCCTTCCACTCCTGCTCCTTGCCGAAGGCGATGGGCACGGGCATGAAGCGGCAGTATTTTTTCAGCAGTTCCTCCACCTTGGAAGTTCCCGCGAACTCCTTGGAGTCGTCATCTATATACAGGGTAATCTCGGTGCCCCTGTCGGTACGGCTTCCCTCAGTCATTGCAAACTCAGGATTGCCCTCGCACTCCCATCTTACGGGCTTTGCCCCTTCTTTCCATGACAGGGATTCTATCACAACCTTCTTGGAAACCATAAAAGCGGAGTAGAAGCCCAGTCCGAAATGGCCTATAATATTGCCGGCCACGTCTTTATACTTCTCGATAAACTCTCCTGCGCCAGAGAAGGCTATCTGGTTGATAAACTTGTCAATCTCCTCGGCAGTCATTCCTATACCACGGTCAGTTACGGTCAGGGTGCTCTTCTTCTCGTCCGCCGATATTCTAACGGTCAGGTCCCCCAGCTCACCCTTGAGCTCACCTGTACTTGCCAAAGCCTTTACTTTCTGGGTCGCATCCACTGCATTTGCAACTATCTCCCTGAGAAATATCTCATGGTCAGAATAGAGGAATTTCTTGATAACGGGGAAGATATTTTCAGTCGTAACCCCTATTTTACCTTTTTGCTGTGTCATATGATTTTAATTTTATGTATTTTCTGTCTCCGCAGGGGAACAAAATACATACCACTTGCTGTCCTCTGCCAAAATGGCACTCAGCACTTTAAAGTTGCCTTTTTATGTTTTTTAAAATTATAATTTTTTTATAAATGTCTGATACCCCATGATTTTGACAAAAGTGGTTTTTTGTTTTAAAGTCAAGCACTTACCTTTGTCCTCGCATCCGATACCCGAAGAGGGGAAGAAAAAGGCTAATGGGGACGGCCTTGTGAAAGGGATGGGGTCGGATGCTTTTTCTCCTCTCCTATCACGGCCGTTAAAAATATTATCAAATGAGACACACGGTCGCAAAAATGATTATCACCATACTGCTTATCGGCGGTGCCGAGCAGGCTATGGGACAAAAATGGAGCATTTCCACGAACCTTTTGGACTATGCAGATTTCCTGACTCTCAATGCTGAGGCAGGGGTATCCGTACATCAGCACTGGAGCGTATCATTAAAAGGAAGGTACAATCCATTCACCTTTTCCACTAAGTGGAATGAAAGCGGAAGGATACAGAACCGGAACGCAACAATTGCCGCCGGCGCCCGATACTGGCCTTTCTTCGTATATTCAGGATGGTATTATGGGGGAAGACTGCAATGGAGCCGATACAACTCAGGTGGCATTTTTTCAGAAGCCTCTCAGGAAGGAGATGCATTCGGGCTTGGATTGAATATAGGTTATTCCCTGATGCTGACAAAACATCTCAATATTGAATTCGGTTTAGGACTCTGGTTAGGCGGAACTCTATACAGACGGTATGCCTCCACATCATGCGGAAAGCTCACTGACTCCGGTGCAAAAGCGTTCATAGCACCGAATGACATTCAAATCAATCTCTTATACAATTTTTAGCATGGACCCGATTAGAACATTTATACCTGTGCTCGCAGCAGTAACCCTACTACATACATCATGCGCTGTCTCAGTCCAAAGGAATGTAAGAATCCTTGAGAGGGACGGCTTGAGCGCACAACTTTTCCTTCCTGCAGACGGAAAGGAAGATGATTTCAACTACATGGACACATACAGCTACATGACGGGTGACTCGATCTCTTCCGATACCATAACAATCGTGAATCCGGAAGGGAAAAGAGTGCATTTCATGAAAGCCACCACTGACTCATCCGGGACAATACACGCCACAGAGGAACTGCGCGCGGTAGTCGTTACAGCACGTTTCAAAAATATTCCGGAGCGCAACGGTATGGTACGCATAGCATTCGATGTAAGGATTCCGCGAACGATGCTTAATCCTCATTGGCAAGTACGTTTAAGTCCGGAAGCAGTCCTGATGGACGACACTGTGAGAATGGAGGAAGTCCATGTAACGGGAGAGGAATACCGTGAAAGGCAGATAAGGGGGTACGAGCTTTACAACCGCTTTCTGGCAACCATTGTAACGGATTCTTCCGAGCTCATACATACCGGGCAGCTTGAGACTTTCATCGAAAGGAACATTCCTCTGCTTGCAGGATTGCGGAAAGATTCTTCGGTTATTGACCCTAACCGGATCAAAGGACTTTACGGCATATCGTTCAAGAAGGCCAGGGAGCACTATCTTAAACGCTTAGCAATAATAAGGAACAACAGGAGGCAGGAGCGTATACCAGATAAGTTCAACCGATATATAAGTGATCCGCTCATACTGGAAGGCGTACGTATCGACTCGGTTGTAAATGGTGACAGAGACGATATCATATATTGTTACAGCCAGAACTTCAGGACCAGACCCGGACTTAGAAAAATCGATCTGAGTATCGGCGGGGAGATTTTCTTCGACGGTGAGTGCCGGTACAGTATTCCAGCCTCGGAACCGCTTACATTTTACGTTTCATCTTTCGCCACACTTGCAGAGAATCAGGAAAGATTCATTACCCGGGTAATTGAGCGCAAGATCACGAGCAACACATCCGCAGCACTGGATTTCAGACCCGGAGAATATCTTCTGGATGAGACATACAGCAGTAACTTCGCAGAGATACAGCACATAAAGCGGAGCATAGACGAACTTATAAAGAATCGCCTGCTGGACATAGACAGCCTGGTAATAACCGCTACCTGCTCCCCGGAAGGCAGTTACGCGCTGAACAGTTCTTTGGCAGGGAAGAGAGGCAATGAAATAGCGCGGTACTTTGAAAAATATGTAGAGGAGTACAACATCAGAGCCGATTCTCTGGAACGGGAAGAACTGGGGATTGCCCTGGATCTGAACTGGACGGATGAAGAGATGGAATATGCCTCCGTCGGGGAGAGAATCACAGATTTTGATTTTATAGTGAAACAAATTCCTGAGGACTGGGACCGTCTGGTAGAACTGATCAGAAAAGACAGTGTCATTAAAGACAAGTCTGGCATACTGGCTATATGCCGCACAGATTCTCCCGATATCAGAGAAAGTATCCTGAGCAGGCATTCAGAATACCGCTACATCAAAGACAACCTATACCCAGCCCTGCGTGAAGTCCAGTTCGACTTTCATCTGCACCGTCGGGGAATGATCAAGGATACCATTCATACCAGTGAACCGGACACAGTTTATTACGCGGGCCTGCAGGCCATCCGCGACAGGGACTTTAAGAAAGCGGTACAGTATCTGGGCAATTATAAGGACCTGAACAGCGCCGTTGCCTTTCTGGCTATGGACTATAATGCTTCGGCCATGCAGATACTTGAAGATCTTCCTGCCTCCGGCAAACGTGATTATCTGCTCGCCATCGCTCACTCCCGTAACGGCAATGAACGGAAAGCCGTAGAATGTTTCGTCAACTCCATAAGCCAGGATCCGTCCATGGCTTTCCGAGGAAATCTTGATCCTGAAATAAGCAGATTAATAGAGAAATACAATCTTTTGTCGTCCATGTCGGTTAATTTTTTTGAAAAAAATTTTGGCAGATAAAAAATTTGCTCTATATTTGCATCCGCAAAAGCAAGGGAGCTTAGCTCAGTTGGTTTAGAGCGTCTGCCTTACAAGCAGAGGGTCGGGGGTTCGACTCCCTCAGCTCCCACTGAAAAAAAAGCAGTTACAGAGATGTAACTGCTTTTTTCGTTTATCCCCCTGCCTTCGGGGCAGGCCTCCTAAAGCATGGGCTTCAGGAGGCCGAACATCAGAAGGGCTACCAGGAGGGTTACGACGATGTTGAAGCCCTGGGCTATAAGGAAGGCATAGAGGGGGCGGCGGTTCTCCTTGCCGAAGATATCATTGAAGCGGGTTTCAAGACCGATGCAGACGAAGGCTATGCTGAAGAGGGTATTCTGGAAGCCTTTGGTGACTGCTCCTACGGTCTTGGCGGTGGCCTCGTCCATGCAGAAACTGAATACTATAGACGCCAGTATGAAACCTACCACGAACTTGGGAAAACGGTCCCAGATGACCTTGGCCGTGACCTTTTCCTGATGACCGGAGGGAGTGCCCCGGTAGGACCACAGCAGGGAGATAATGAAGGCAGCGACTCCGAGCAGAACATTCTGCGAGGACTTGACGATAACGGCGGTTTTGGCCGCAGTCTCCCCTATCAGTGTTCCGGAGGCGGCAACAGCCCCGGTGGTGTCAATCGTGCCGCCGAGCCATGCTCCCGCCACTTCCTCATTGAGCCCCATCACCCTCGAGAGCCAGGGCAGCAGGTACATCATCGGAATAGCGATGATCAGCACTAACGAGATAACGTATGAAAGCTTCTTATTATCTCCCTTGATAACCCCGCAGGTGGCTATGGCCGCCGATACACCGCAGATGGACACTGCCGAAGAGAGCATTGTCCCCATCTCCGGATCTATCTTCATCCTCCGGCAGAGCCAGAATGCGAAGTACCACACCGTAAAGACCACTATCAGCGACTGGGCCAGCCCGTATGCCCCCGACTCAAGGACTTCCTTGAACAGGATGGTGGAGCCGAGGCAGATGATACCTATCTTGATATAGAACTCGCTCTGTATGGCGGCCTTCATCCACTGCGGCACTCCCACGGTATTGCTTATCAGCAGGCCGAGGATGACCGAGAAAAATACCGGTTCCAGTCCCAGTTCCTTGAAGAACGGCACGGCGGCCAGGAGCTGCGCTCCGAAGGTCAGCAGGAATATCACCAGCAGTGAAAGGAATATCCCTCTGAGCGGACGACGCAGGGCTGCGGAGGTCGCGTATGTGAGAATCAGGATGAATACGAACATGTACAGGGCTGAGAGCCAGCTGTCAGCGGTGCCTATGGTCTTGGGCATTTGCGGCATCGAGGAGGGAAAAGCGGCCGCGAGGGCGAGGATGACGGCCCCGGCGATAACGATAATCCAGTCCTCAGATGTGAATTGTCTGAGCCATTTTTTCATATCTGTCGAATTTTGAGGCGGCAAAGATAGTCAAACTTGGATAAATCATCGTATCTTTGTTCCCCAAAGTGTGAAAAACAGCGCTATGAGACAGATAATAACCCACTTCACCGACGATGACCTGTACAAGTTCACGATGTGCTGCGCGGTCATTGACAATTTTCCCAGAGCCCAGGTAAAATACTCATTCACAGACCGTGACGACACTGTCTACCCTGCCGGCTTCGCAGACGAGCTTTCTAAACAGATTGCCGCTCTTGAGGATGTCGTCATCACTCAGGAGGAAATAGACTTCATGAAGCGCAGGTGCAGCTACATCCCGGGATGGTTCTACAACTACCTGAAAGGCTACCGCTTCGACCGCCGGTGGGTGCAGGTGAGGCAGGATGAGGCCGGACACCTTGAGATAGACATCGAGGGCAGCTGGGCCGACACCATTCTGCTGGAAGTGAAGATTCTGGCCATCATATCGGAACTCTTCTACATCTTTACCGGAGAGTGCCGCAATTTCGACTACAGCACATATTATGACAAGACATACCGCAAGGCGGAGCGGCTGCTGGGAGCCGGCTGCGTATACAGCGATTTCGGCACCCGCCGCAGGGCCTCATTCGAGGCTGAGGATACGGTAGTCAGGGCAATGAAGGACTGCGCGGGAAGCCGTCAGTGGCCCGGGCGCTTCGTAGGCACGAGCAATGTCTACTTAGCTATGAAATACGACCTCATCCCAGTCGGGACCATGGCCCACGAGTTCATATGCGCCATCGGCGGCATGTACGGTCCGCAGATGGCCAACCACATAGCCATGGACTGTTGGCGCAACACTTTCCGGGGTGCCCTCGGCACCTTCCTCTACGACAGCTTCGGCTGGGATATTTTCAGCCTGAACTTTTCGGAGGACTTCGCCAACCTGTTCAAGGGGTTGAGAGTGGACAGCGGGGACAACCGCGAACAGCTTATGCGCATAGTGGACAAGTACCGCTCCCTCGGCATCGATTCCCGCACCAAACAGGTGATATTCAGCAATGCCTTAGACGTAGACCACGCCCTCGAGATTCAGAGTTACGCCACGGACTACTGCCAGCCGTCGTTCGGCATAGGTACCCACTTCACCAACGACTTCGATAGTGTCCGTCCCATGAACATCGTCATCAAGCTCATCGCCGCCAAGATCACCGAGTCCTGGTCCTTCTACAACGACACCTGCAAGCTCAGCGAGGACACCGGCAAGCACACCGGCCACCCCGAAGTCGTGAAGCGCTTCATGCAGGCCCTCAATTTCCACGAATAACGCACCCAGCAGTAAAATAAACACTCTGACAGGACTTGCCGCCCTCGGCACTAGAGGGAGGGGCCCGCCACGCAGTGGTGGGAGGGCCTGGTCCTGTCAGAGTGTTTATTTTACTGCCGCAAACTTTAAATCAGCGACACTAAGAAGTGCTGCAGGATGTAGACCGCAATGCCGGCGAAGTAGCCGAGAAGGGCGAGCAGGCTGACGTGCTTGAAATACCAGATGATATTGATGTTCTCGAGGCCCATAGCCACGACACCTGCGGAGGAGCCGATGATAATGATGCTTCCGCCGGTACCGGCGCAGTATGCAAGCATGTGCCAGAACGTTCCGTCCACGAGGAAATTGGAGAGATAGGCGGGGTCAGCGGATGCAGCTAAGGCAGCGGCGTCGGGAATGGGGAACATACCCATGCTGGCCGCCACGAGAGCCGAGTTGTCGACCACTGATGAGAGCAGACCGATGATTGTGCTGATGGCGTATGCGTTATGGACACCCTCATTGAGCCCCTCGGCCATGGTGCTGAGCACACCGGCAGTACCGAGAGCGGATACGGACATCAGGATACCGAGGAGGAAGAGCACCGTAGGCATATCGAGCTGCTTGATGATTTTGGAAACCCTGTTCTTCAGCGACTCGGCGACCTCTTTCTTCTTCTTGTACATCATATCGGTGTATATCCACATAATGGCCAACGCGAACATTACTCCTATATAAGGAGGAAGTCCCACGACACTCTTGAAGACAGGGACTAAAATCAGAAGTACCACACCCAATATCAAGATAGTGCGGCTCTCGCGTCCGGAGATGAAAGCAGGTCTGAAAGCCGCCTCCTCGTTGGTCTGCTGTTCCACTATCACACCTTTCAGGAACCTGGCGGCGATGGCCACCGGGATATACAGACAGATGAGACAGGGGACAATAAGGGACTTCATCAGATCGAGTGAGGTCACATTACCCTTCATCCACAACAGGATAGTCGAAACGTCTCCGATAGGCGACCACGCACCGCCGCAGTTGGCGGCTATAACGATGATAGAGGCGAAAAGCCAGCGTTCCTTATAGTTTGTAATCATCCTCCGCAGGAGCATCACCATGACGATAGTCGTGGTCATGTTGTCCAGCACGGAGGACATCAGGAAAGTGATGGTGGCCAGCAGCCACAGCAGACGGGTCTTCTTCCGGGTAGTGATATGCTTGGTGATAACCTCGAAACCTCCGTGGGTATCGATGATGTCCACGATAGTCATGGCACCGATAAGGAAGACCAGTATCTCACAAGTGCTGCCTAAGGCACCCAGCAGGTCCGAGGATATCCTGGCATGGTCTAAGGACGGGTCGATGGATGTCGAGAAGAGGCTGAGAAGGCTCCACATCAGGCAGCAGAGGAGGAGCGCAACGGATGATTTATTGATGTTGATCTTGTTCTCCATGGCTATAAGCACGTATGCTAAGACAAAGACCACAACCAATATAACTGCAAGATTCATATCGTTTTTAACTTTTTAGTTTTATACTTGTAACTATTTTGTTTCAATGCTATTCTGCAGCGGAACGTCCGACTTCCGCAAAAAACGCGCCATTGCCTCCGCCACCACATAACTGCTTCCCCCTATGAACACTATGTCAGAAGTGCCCGCCTCCCTCATTGCCATATCCACAGCCTCCTCCACGCTCTCTACCGCAACGGAATCCACAGCACCTGCATCCGCCTTGCCCCTCTCCCTGCGGGAAGAGTCCACCAGATCCTTCAGCTTACCGGCCGGCATGGCCCTGCTGCCCTGAGCCTGAGTGAAGATGTACTTAGCCTCGAGAGGCAGAAGTCCGCGGACCGCCTCCACATCCTTGTCCCCGGCCATACCGTACACCATTATTATATGTCTGCCGGCGGCCTCGGCCTCCAGCTGCCGCATTGTCTCCGACAGAGCCTGGACATTGTGCCCTATGTCGCATATCACCTCAGGGTTCATAGAAAGCCTCTCCCACCTGCCCCGGAGACCGCTGACTGCCGCCGCATGCTCTATAGCGTAGAGCACAGCCTCCGTAGAAGCGGCGTCCCATGCTCCCAATATATGAAGGGAGGTCATCACAGTCCGGATATTCCGCACCTGACAGGAAGAGCGCAAGTCCGCCCGGGAGGCAATGTATTGCGGATCCGCGTCTTCCCCGCACAACTCACCGGAGCGGTACAGCTTAGAGCCGCACGATGAAGCGGTTTCCGCGGCCACTGCCTCCGCCTCAGGGGGCAGTTCTCCGATGACCACCGGCACTCCGGGCTTTATGATTCCGGCCTTCTCGCGGGCGATCTTTTCTATTGTATCTCCGAGGATATCCTTGTGGTCCAGACCGATGGAGGTGATAATGCTGAGCTCCGGCACGATGATGTTGGTCGAGTCCAACCTTCCTCCCAACCCCGTCTCGATAACCGCAATATCCACCCTTTCGCGGGCAAAATAGTCGAAGGCCATGGCTGTGGTAATCTCGAAGAACGAGGGCCTGCGCTCCTCGATAAAGTTCATGCAGCGGGACATGAAATCCACCACATCCTCCTGCCCTATCTCCCTGTAGTGACGTCCGTCAGGCCCCTTTCCGGAGCTGACGACCCGTATTCTTTCCCTGAAATCCACCAGATGCGGCGAAGTGTACAGTCCCACCCTGCTTCCGGGATACCTGAAAGCTATGGCAGAGGCCAGCATGTGGGCCACGGACCCCTTGCCGTTGGTACCGGCTATGTGTATAGTCCGCAGTGACTTGTGGGGATTACCGAGGAATCTGGCGAAATCAGTCATACATTCCAGACCGGGGTGATATCCCGAAACCCCTACCCGCTGAAACGAGGGGGCTATGCTGTAGAGCATCCGGACACATTCCCGGTATCGGTTCTGTAGACTTGGGTCGGTCATCGGTATTTTTTAAAAATTTTGAGCGCAAAAATGGGAAATATTCTCAAGAATTAGCAAAATAATCTCTATTTTTGAACCCCAAATTATAGAATATCATGGTATACTTTTTCCGCTCCCCCGAGGGGCAAATCATAGCAGTCGACTCTCAGACAGCATTTTCTGCTGAAACAGCGGACACCCTTACATGGCTTTTCTCCGGTGCGGAGCTCCTTCAGGACTCCACAGTGACCGGCACATTCATCGGTCCCAGGCGCGAGATGATTACGCCCTGGAGCACCGCAGCAGTGGAAATCACTCAGAACATGAACATTACCGGCATCGCCAGAATCGAGGAGTTCTTCCCCGTGCCCGAAGGCCGCTACGCCTCCGACACCGAGATTCCCCACGACAAGATGCTCCAGAGGATATACCACGGACTGGACGGTGACATCTTCGTCATCGACCGTCAGCCCGAGCCCATTCGCCACATCACTGATTTCGAAGCATATAACAAGGAAGAGGGCCTGGCTCTCTCCGAGGACGAGATCCAGTATCTCAAGGACCTCTCCGCCAAGCTCGGCAGACCTCTGACCGACAGCGAGGTATTCGGATTCTCCCAGGTCAATTCGGAACACTGCCGCCACAAGATATTCAACGGCACCTTCGTCATCGACGGAGTGGAGATGGAAAGCTCCCTCTTCAAGCTGATAAAGAAGACCTCGGCGGTCAATCCCGGCCGCATCGTCTCCGCATACAAGGACAACTGCGCCTTCATCGAAGGCCCCAAGCTCAGGCTCTTCCACCCCACTGCGGCCGCCAAGCCCAGCTTCTTCAAGGAAGAGGAGGTCAAGACCGTCATCTCGCTGAAGGCCGAGACCCACAACTTCCCCACCACCGTAGAGCCGTTCAACGGAGCGGCCACCGGCAGCGGAGGAGAGATACGCGACCGTATCGGAGGCGGCAAGGGTTCCTTCCCCATCGCCGGTACAGCCGTCTACATGACCTCCTACCCCCGCATCGACAGCGGACGCGAATGGGAGGCCCGACCTCCCCGCAAGTGGCTGTACCAGACCCCCGCGGAGATTCTCATCAAGGCCTCCAACGGAGCCTCCGACTTCGGCAACAAGTTCGGCCAGCCCCTCATCTGCGGTTCCCTCCAGACCCTCGAGCACACCGAGCAGGATCCCGACGGCTCCGAGCGCAAGTACGGCTATGACAAGGTCGTGATGCTCGCCGGAGGAGTGGGCTACGCCAAGAAGGCCGACGCCGCCAAGGACCGCCCCTCGAAGGGAGACGACATCATCCTTATGGGAGGCGACAACTACCGCATCGGCATGGGCGGAGGAGCAGTATCCTCCGTCGCCACAGGAGAATATGCCAATTCAATAGAGCTGAACGCCATACAGAGGGCCAACCCCGAAATGCAGAAGAGGGTCTACAACGCCATCCGCGCGGTAGCCGAGAAGGATCACAACTCCATCATCTCGATACACGACCACGGCGCCGGCGGACACCTGAACTGTCTCTCGGAGTTAGTCGAGGAAGTCGGTGGCGACATCGACATCTCCAAGCTGCCCATAGGCGACCCCACCCTCTCGGACAAGGAAATCATCGGCAATGAGAGCCAGGAGCGCATGGGCTTAGTAATGAAGAAGGGCGACACAGCTGAGCTGCGCAGGATAGCCGAAAGGGAAAGGGCGCCGTTCTACGTCATAGGCGAGGTCAGCGGCAAGGGCAATTTCACCCTCCGCGACAGCAAGACCGGGAATGCCCCCATCGACTTAGAGCTCAGCGATATGTTCGGTTCTACTCCCAAGACCGTGATGCACGGTTCCTCTCCCAAAGGAGGCGCCGACGGTCACGGAGGCTTCGCCCCGCTCAGGCAGACTCCCGCCGGAATGTCTCCGGAAGCCCTCACCGAGGCCATACGCAAGGTGCTGATGCTCGAGTCAGTGGCCTGCAAGGACTGGCTGACCAATAAGGTGGACCGCTCTGTCACCGGACTCATAGCCTGCCAGCAGTGCTGCGGTGAGCTTCAGCTGCCGCTCAATGACTTAGGTGTCACCGCCATCGGCTACGACGACCCCGAAGGCATAGCCGTATCCATCGGACATGCCCCCGCAGCCGCCATGATTGACCCTGCCGCAGGATCCCGCTTAGCCATAGCCGAGGCCCTGACCAACATCATCTGGACCCCCGTCCGCGACAATATCTACGGCATCTCCCTCAGCGCCAACTGGATGTGGCCATGCCGCAACGAAGGCGAGGACGCCCGTCTCTACCGCGCCGTCAAGGGTGCCAGCGACTTCGCCATTGCCATAGGCGTCAACATCCCCACCGGCAAGGACTCCATGTCCATGACCCAGAAATATCCCGACGGAGAGAAAGTCCTCTCGCCCGGAACCCTGATTATCTCCGCCACCGGCCAGAGCAAGGACGTGGCCGCCACCCTGCATCCCGTCATGTCCCGCGAGGAGGACACCACCCTGCTCTACATTCCGTTTGTACACATAGATAAAGGTGATGCCTGTTTCCCCTTAGGAGGCTCCGCCTACGCCTCCACCATCGGACAGGTGGGCGCAGGAGCTCCCGACATCACCGACCCCGAATATTTCAAGACCTGCTTCAACCGCCTCCAGGACGCCATGTTCAACTCCATGAGCAACCCCGTCATAGCCGGACACGACATCTCCGCCGGAGGTCTTATAACCACCCTCTTAGAGATGTGCTTCTCCAATATGGAGGGAGGCGCCGACATCGACCTCAGCGCCATAGAGTCCTCCGACATCCTCCTCTCCGAGGTGCCGGGAGTCGTACTTCAGGTGAAGAATGCCGGCATGGATGAATTCCTCCGCAACCTCGGCCCTGTCAAGGCCTGGACCATCGGCCGTCCCGTACAGAAGGGACGTACCCTGAAAGTGGTGTACGGTTCCGACAGCCGGACATTGTCCTTAGACATCGACGCCATGCGCGAAAGCTGGTACCGCACCTCATGGCTGCTGGACAGCCTCCAGACTCCCAAGGAACTTGCCGCCGAGCGCTATGCCAACTACGGCCGTCAGCCCCTGGAATTTGCCTTCCCCAAGCACTTCGACGGACACTACACCGCTCCCGCCGAGCGCCGCATCAAGGCCGCCATCATCCGTGAGACCGGCTCCAACGGCGACCGCGAGATGGCATGGGCCCTGTACATGGCCGGATTTGCAGTCAAGGACGTACACGTGACCGACCTCGTATCGGGACGCGAGACCCTCGAGGACGTACAGATGATAGTCTTCGTGGGCGGTTTCTCAAACGCCGACACACTCGGTTCTGCCAAGGGATGGGCCGGGGCCCTGCTCTACAACGAGAAGGCCCGCACCGCCATCGAGCGCTTCTACGCCCGCAAGGATACCCTCAGCCTCGGAGTCTGCAACGGCTGCCAGCTGATGGCCGAGATGGGCCTGATCACTCCCGAGCACAAGGAACTCTCGCCCAAGATGAAGCACAACGCCTCCCACAAGTACGAATCCGCATTCGTAGGCGTACACATCGAGAACTCGCCTTCCATCCTCCTGTCCTCCCTGCAGGGCTCTAAGCTCGGCATCTGGGTGGCTCACGGAGAGGGCCGTTTCTCCTTCCCCAGACCTGTAGAGGAATACAACATCGCCCTGAGATACAACTACGACTCTTATCCCGGCAACCCCAACGGATCCCCCGCCGCAGTGGCCGGAGTATGTTCCCCTGACGGCCGCCACTTAGCCATGATGCCCCACCCCGAGCGCTGCCTCAGGCCATGGAACTGGGCATATTATCCTGACCGGAAAGGCGATGCGGTCACCCCTTGGCTCGAAATGTTCATAAACGGCAGGATATGGCTCGAAAGACTATAAAACAGATGGAGAACCGGTTCCGCGGGATAGACAGCCGCTCTCCCCGCCCCCCGAAACTCTTCGTGCTGGACACCAATGTGATCCTCCACGACAGCAGGTGCATCTTCAACTTCCAGGACAATGACATCTACATCCCGGTGAGTGTCATTGAGGAGTTAGACAAGTTCAAGAAAGGGGACGACAACCTCGGGTTCAACGCCAGGGCCTTCGTACGCGCCTTAGACAAAATATCGGACAACACCCTCTTCGACCGGGGCATCAGCCTCGGCAAGGACCGCGGCCACATCAAGATAGAGATGGGACACGGCTATACAGGCCAGATACGCGACTCGCTCATCGACGACATTCCTGACCACCGTATCATCGCCACTGCCATCTGGCTCAGGGACAACAACCCCGACCGCAAGGTAATCTTAGTGACCAAGGACCTGAACATGAGGCTCAAGGCCAAGGCTCTCGGCCTCATGGCCCAGGACTATCTCTCCGACAAGGTGCAGGAGGAACGCGTCGTCAAGACCGAGAAGGAGGTGCTCACGGTCCGCAATATGAAGGATGATTTCATCCGGAAGATAAATGAATCACCGGAAGGAGTCCCTTTCGCCCAGGTCGGCATCCGCCGCAGACCGGCACCCAACCAGTATTACAAAATATACGACAGCTCCAAAAGCCTTACCCTGGCCCGCTACGACGACCGGGACAAGACCATCGTCAGAGTCAAGCCGCAGACTGCCTACGGTATCTCGCCCCGCAACGACGAGCAGACCCTGGCCATGGACGCTGTCATGAATCCGGACATCAAGCTGATAGCCCTTACAGGCAGGGCCGGTACCGGAAAGACCCTCATAGCCTTAGCCGGAGCACTTGCGCAGTCCGGCAACTACGAGCAGATACTCCTCTCCCGCCCCGTCATCCCGCTCAAGAACCAGGAACTCGGCTTCCTGCCCGGCTCGGTGAACGACAAGATAGGTCCTTACATGCTGCCACTGTTCGACAACTTAGCCGTCATCAAAAGCTGCTTCTCATCCACCAGCAAGGAAGTCGTCAAGATAGAGGACATGCTCCGCAGGGAGAAACTGATAATCAACCCTCTGGCCTATATACGCGGCCGCAGCCTCGGCAACGTCTTCTTCATCGTAGACGAGTCCCAGAACCTCACCCCGCACGAAGTCAAGACCATCATCACCCGCGCCGGAGAGGGCACCAAGATAGTCTTCACCGGAGACATCTACCAGATAGACCAACCCTATCTGGACTTCTACTCCAACGGCCTTACCCACCTTTGCGACAAGTTCTTCGGCCAGAGCGTCTTCGCCCACATCAATATGGTGCGGGGCGAGCGAAGCCAACTCTCCGAGCTTGCCGGCAAATTGCTGTAATTCTTGTCATAACAAGCCGACTGCTGCGTTGTCTTCGATTCATGGCTCGGTCATTTACGCCTGAGTACTGAAACGATATTCATTTTGCTAAATATTTTTAAGTGGTTGGTAGGGGATTTGTGAAAAATCGTTATTTTTGCGACTTAATAGTTTACGGTCTTTGACTCAAACCAATATTTTATTTTTATATCTATGTCAAACAAAAGAGTTTATTTCTTTGGAGGAAAAGAGGCCGAAGGAAACGGTTCTATGAGAAACCTCTTGGGCGGTAAAGGCGCGAACCTCGCCGAAATGTGCACGCTCGGAATGCCCGTACCCGCGGGATTCACCATCACCACCGAATGCTGCACGGAGTATTACAATCTGGGATGCAAGTATCCCGCAGAACTCGAAAAGGAAGTCAATGACGCTCTCTCACGCGCAGAAAGCATGATGGGCCGCAAGTTCGGGGACAAGGACAACCCTCTCCTCGTATCCTGCCGCTCCGGCGCACGCTCATCCATGCCCGGCATGATGGAGACCGTACTCAACATAGGTCTTTGCTCCGCGACCATACCCGGTATGATCGCCAAGACCGGCAATCCCCGCTTCGTCTACGACGCATACCGCCGTCTGATCATGATGTACTCGGACGTGGTAATGGAGAAGGCCGAGGGCATCGAGCCCGCTGAAGGCCAGGGCATCAGGGTCCAGCTCGACAGGATGCTGGGCGACCTGAAGGCCAGAAAAGGCTACAAGAGTGACACAGACCTGACCGAGGAAGACCTCAAACAGCTCTGCGCAGACTTCAAGGTACGTGTAAGACAAGTACTTGGAAAAGAGTTCCCCGACAACGCATACGAGCAGCTCTGGGGCGGTATCGGAGCCGTGTTCAAATCCTGGAACGGCAAGCGTGCCATCGCCTACCGCCGCATCGAGGGTATTCCCGATGACTGGGGAACAGCCGTGAACGTACAGGCCATGGTATTCGGCAACATGGGTGACAACTCCGCTACAGGCGTGGCCTTCTCCCGTAACCCCGCAACCGGTGAGAATAAGTTCTACGGAGAATGGCTCATCAACGCCCAGGGCGAGGATGTCGTAGCCGGTATCCGCACCCCCAACCCCTTGAACGAGGCCACCAAGAACGAGCACAACCGCCATTTAGCATCCCTCGAGACTGCCATGCCCGAGGTATACAAGGAGCTGGACGATATACAGAATCATCTCGAGAACCACTTCCACGACATGCAGGACATCGAGTTCACCATCCAGGACGGCAAGCTCTGGATGCTCCAGTGCCGCGTCGGCAAGAGGACAGGTCTGGCAGCCCTCAATATGGCCATGGACATGCTCCATGAAGGCCTTATCGATGAGAAGACAGCCGTCATGAGAGTGGCCCCCGCCCAGCTCGACGAGCTCCTCCACCCTATCCTGAACCCCGCTGCTGAGAAGAAGGCCACCGTCATTGCCCAGGGTCTGCCCGCAGGTCCCGGCGGCTCTGTCGGCAAGATCGTCTTCACAGCCGAGGATGCCGTCGCCGCTGCAGAGCGCAAGGAGAAAGTGATCCTCGTCCGCGAGGAGACCAACCCCGAGGACGTGGAAGGCATGCGTGCCGCAGACGGTCTGCTCACTGCCCGCGGAGGTATGACCTCGCATGCGGCTTTAGTAGCCCGCGGATGGGGCAAGTGCTGCATCGTAGGCTGCGACGCCCTGCATATTGACCTTGAGGCCAAGACACTCACCATCAACGGCAAGACCTACCACGAAGGAGATGTATTCTCGCTCAACGGCTCCAAGGGCTTCGTTTACGACGTCGCAGTGGAGACCATGGACGCATCGGAGAATCCCCGTTTCGTAGAATACATGACCCTCGTAGACAAATACCGCCGGCTCGGTGTGCGCACCAACGCCGACACTCCCGAGGACGCAGCCCGCGCCCTGTCCTTCGGTGCAGAGGGCATCGGCCTCTTCAGGATAGAGCACATGTTCTACGGAGCCAACTCCGAGGAGCCTCTGTCCAAGCTGCGCAAGATGATTCTCTCCAAGACTGAGGAAGAGAGAAAGGCCGCACTGGACGAGCTTGAGCCTTACATCAAGGAGGCCGTGAAAGCCACCATGAAGGTGATGAACGGCAAGCCCGTGACCTTCCGCCTGCTCGATCCCCCTCTACATGAGTTCGTACCCCAGACCCCCGAGAAAGAGGCCGAGCTGGCGAAAGAGCTCGGAGTAACCGTAGATGATATCCAGAAACGCGGAGAGAGCCTGCACGAGGTCAACCCCATGATGGGACACCGCGGAGTCCGTCTCGGCATCACCTATCCCGAGATCAGCGAGACCCAGTTCCGCGCTATCTTCCAGGCCACTGCCGAGCTCCTCAAGGAAGGCCTTGATCCCAGACCCGAGATCATGATACCAGTAACCATCATCGTCCGCGAGCTGGACTTCGAGAAGAAAATCTGCGACCGCGTACACGACGAGGTGGAGAAGGCTACCGGCATGACCATCAACTACCTCTACGGTACCATGATAGAGATACCGAGGGCAGCCCTGCTGGCCAACTTCATGGCTAAGACCGCCCAGTTCTTCTCCTTCGGAACCAACGACCTGACCCAGATGACATTCGGATTCTCCCGCGACGACATCGGAGCCTTCATGGGCGACTACTTAGAGAACAAGCTCCTCGACGCAGACCCGTTCCAGACCATCGACGAGGAATCCGTCGGCAGACTCCTCGAAATCGGTGTGCAGGGCGGCCGCAGCACCAACCCCAAGCTCAAGGTGGGTATCTGCGGTGAGCACGGCGGCGATCCCGCATCTGTAGAGTTCTGCCACAAGATCGGCATGAACTACGTATCCTGCTCGCCTTTCAGAGTGCCCATCGCACGTCTGGCTGCTGCGCAGGCTGCCATCAAGAGCGGAATGAACAGATAGGAAGTATCTTACGATGTATATTATGGGGCTGTGCCGGGAAACGTATTCCGGGCACAGCCTTTTTTATATCAGAATCTGTATGATTTAATGTCACAACATACACAGATGTTCATATTTTTTCGTATTTTTGTAGAACATTGTAAATCCTAAATTTTATTTTACATGAAACGATTTCTGTTAATCTCCCTCATGAGCCTGCTCGCAATATCTGCATTCGGACAGGGCAAACTTATTGAAAGTAGTGAAGACAAACGTCCTGCATGGATTAAAAGAGATGTAGACCGTTATGAGATAATGAAAGTCTGCCAGCAGAGCACAGTAAGTCTCGAAGACGCCAGGGATCTGGCTTTCGAAGAACTGCACAACTTTGTTGTCAATGCCGTCACCACTTATCTCATGCGCACTCATGTTGAAGGCGCAGAAGTGGAAAAGGTAAAGCAGGAAGTAGAGAACTCTCTCTATGTCAAGAACATCTCCGAATCCACAGCATTGCAGGTATACTGGGAACACCGCTTGGTAAAGAAGAAAGACGTCTATTCCTACTACATCCTCTACAACTTCAACGATGCTGAGAAGAAAAAAGTAGCGATAGACATCAACATGGACAATTTTCAGGAAAAGAACAAAGAATTATTCCAATAGAGAATCATACCGGTATGAAAAAAACTTTTACTGTCATATCTGCCCTCCTGCTTGCATCCACGGCTCTCTTCTCTCAGGCAAAGAAACCTATAATAATGGTCATTCCAAGTGACGCCTACTGCACAAGAGCAGGATACGTAAGCACCTATCAGGACGGCAATGGAAACACTCAGACTACTGCCGATTACAACAAGGCTTTCATCAGCGATGAGAATCTCAGGCTTGCCATATCGGAGCTTTCAAGCATCATGGCCCAAAGAGGATTCCCTCTGAAAGACCTTGAGCAGACCCTCAAGAGCATGGAGACCCAGCAGGCCGAGGCAGCCCTCTTTTCCGGTTCCGGCGGAGGCATGATCTATGAGTCTCCACTTGACAAGATCAAACGTACAGCCAAGGCCGACATCATATTGGATCTCGATTTCGACATCAAGACCAGAGGTCCGCAAAAGTACATCTCTTTCAACCTGCGCGGAGTCGATGCCTACACAAACAAAGTAATTACTGCCGCTTCCGGTGACGGCAGCCCGTCCACAGCTGCGACAGTAGGAGTCCTGCTCGAGGAAGCTGTCCTGAATTATATGGACCCCTTCAATGCTGCCCTTCAGGCCCACTTCGACGACATGTTCACCAACGGACGCGAAGTTACCGTCTCGATTCGGATGACTGAGAACTGCCCCCTGACCATGAACGATGAGGTGGAGTTCCTCGGAGAAGTCGTACTGCTATCGGACGTCTTGGACTACTGGATGGATGAGAACACTGTCAATCACAGGTTTTCAAGAGCTTCCGGCGGAGACTACTACGTAGACTACGAACAGGTACGCATTCCGCTGTACAAGACCGTCCTCGGTAAGGAGAGGGCCATAGACACCCGTTCCTTCGCCATGGATCTGGCCCGCTTCCTGAACAAAGAGCCTTTCAATCTGCCCTACAAACTTAACGAGCGGGGACTTGGGAGTGTCTGGATTGTATTGGGAGACTGACATATAACAAGAACATACCCATTATGAAAAGATTCATTACAGCCATAACCATAGCTTTTGCTGCTATTCTGTCTCTCTCAGCTCAGGACAGACTAACTGTAAGTGTCGCTGTCCCTGAGGGGATTGAGCATGATAATGCCGCTGCCACATTGACTTCAAACCTCAAACAGGCCCTTGTCCTCAATGATGCCGCAGCTGATGCCAGCCGTTTTGTCCTGAAATCCAAGGCTGCCGTACTTTCAAAGGACGTAACCAATACTGCTCCGGCAATGTTCGTCACCGAACTTGAGATATCACTTTTCATAACCGATACAACTTCCGGAGATGTCATGAGCCAGACATCATTCACTGTCAAGGGTATCGCAGACAGTGACAAAGGATCATTTATGGATGCTGTCAAGAAAGTAAAAGCGAGAGACCCTAAACTCCGCAACCTCATCAACCAGGCCAAAGATTATTTTGACGAACATATTTACTAAACTTCAACAGCTATGAGAACATTTAAAGTCATTCTATCCGCACTGGTTCTGGCAGCATCCGTGACTGTCCCGGCCTTTGCCCAGAAAAACGCATACAAAGTAGAGGAGTCCAGTGCCAAAAGGGTGCCCGAATGGGTCAATGCCGTCGAGAAAGACTTCCTTAATGTCACTGCTGTCGCCGGAGATATAGAAGCGGCAAAAGCGGCCGTTATAGAAAATGTAAAAAAACAAATTGCACAAAGTATTGCCACAAGAATAGTATCCGAATCCTCACTCAGCACATCTGCGTTACAGACAGGTGACAGTTTCAGCAGAACCCAGAGTATAGAGTCCTCTATCCTCTCCAGAACTGCCAAACTCCCTTTTATCGGTGAGATATCTCTATCCAAAGCTGCTGACTACTATTGGGAAAAAAGATACTACAAATCATCCGGAAGATACGAGTACTTCTACGCTGTAAAATACCCTTTCAGCGAGTTTGAGATGAAGGAGCTCGTACTTGAATATCAGAGCCATGACAGAAGCCTGAACGAGAAACTGGAACAGTTCAGGAGCGATATTGACTTCGTTTCTTCTATTGAGCAGATCGGCGAGACTCTCAATGAGCTCAGGGCTTTTCTCTCCGAATTCGATATCCAGGACCCCAGATATGATCAGGTCCAGAGCCTTTCCAACCAGTACCGTCAGCTTTATGACCAGATTACAGTAGACTGGTTCCAGGAGAAAAAAGGGATGGTAGTTGTCAACCTGTCCCTCGCCGGACGCAGCATCTCCACCAGCCAGAGGCCTCAGATAAAGTCCAACTGCGCTTCGCAGATATCCTCCTCCTATGAAGGGAACTCGCTAATCATCAAATACAACGATGAATACTGCTACGAAGATGACCATAACTCCATAGAAGTCCGCTTCAGGGCTGGAAACAAATACATCAGCGAGACTATTTATTTTAAGAACAATGTGGACATCTCCCTGACCGGAATAGTCTCCGACGCTGCCGGACAGCCCCTGCAATACGCCAGACTCACTCTCATTCCTGGAGGCAAAACCGTAACGACCGGACGCAACGGTCTCTACGTTTTCAATGACATAGCATCCGGAAATTATTCGGTTCAGGCGATGAAGAAAGGATATCTCTCCTCTGAGATAGCCGTACAGGTCACTTCCGGAGCCACCACCAGAGCTGACATCAGTCTTTCTCCAGACCCGTCGGCAACCGCACAGTCCCAAACACCTGCTCCGGCCCAAAACACAGTTCCGGCTGACCAGACAGCACAGACTCCCAATGCACAGGGCCCCGATCCGCTGAACACTGTCCGCAACGGGCTGGCCGCCTACTTCCGGTTTAACGGCAACACCCGCAGCGAAGTATCTGCCATCATAGGAAATCCTGTCAACAATCCGCAGTACACCACTGGTGCGGACGGCACCCAGGCTATCTCTCTAAGTTCGGTAGACGGCAGTCAGATCTCATTTCCAAAGACTCTGATCTCCTATCCCAACAAGAACTTCAGCGTTACATTCTGGATGAAAGGCTTCTCCGACGGACATGTATGGTCCATGGCCTGCGGTGACAGCCGATACAATCAGCCCAAGCTCACAATAAAGGACGGGAAATTCTTCATCTACAACAGCTCGAACTACACCGGCTCGGCTTTCACCCATCCCCAGCTCGACTACAACTGGCATTTTATAGCTGTAGTAATCCGCTCAGAAGGCAATAACGTAATAGGCTCCCTTTACATTGACGGCGTGCTTGTCGACTCGATAAAACTTTACGGATTTACCAACCGTGCCTGCACCAAATTCCTACTCGGAGGAGCCAGCGAATCCGATGACAATGCCATCGACACCAACTTCGACAATCTCAGGATATACAGTTCCAAGGCCCTGTCTGACCAAGAGGTGGCCGAGATCTATATGTCGGAAAGATAAAAAGCCCTAACGCTTGCTGTAGTGTTTGGAATCTCCCCATTGGCCCCAGCCGATGGGGATTTTCATTTCAGAAAGCCTCTGTTCAGTTTTTGACGATGATATAGCAGCATCCTCTCCTATTCCCGGCTTATTCTGGTATATCTGGTACTCCTCACGCACCTCGGAAAGGGTCAGATTGGGCATCAGGACATTGGCTCCTGCCAGTATTGCCCGCTCGCGGCCATAAGGATCTATGGCCTGCATGGCTGTCGTAGCTGCGATATTGATATCAGGCATCAGCAGACGCAGCAAAGCCACCATCCTGACAGACATTTCAAGCCGTTCTCTCTGATCCGGAATCAGATGGCGCCAGACATACAGCGGAGTCTCCGAATGTTCCAAATACGGCCCCATGCCACACATATCGATATCCATAGCCTTGAAGAACAGCAGGTCATCGGCCAAGTGAGCCGCTGTCTGAAACGGAAGGCCTATCATAACCCCTGTTCCCACCTGATATCCAGCAGCACGCAGGTCTTTAAGCGCTTGCACACGTGTTTCGTAGCTGTGTACATCATCCTCAGGATGAATCTTCCGGTAAAGTTCTTCTGTAGAACTCTCTATCCGAAGCAGATATCTGTGAGCCCCAGCCTCAAACCACTCCCTGTACACTTCTATAGGCTGCTCTCCTAAAGAAAGAGTTATCCCGAGAGGCCAGCGCCTCTTGATTTCTTTAAGCAGCCCTGTTATCTTGTCGATAAATTTTCTGTCAGTCCGCTCACCTCCTTGTATCACCATCGAAGCATAACCTGCATGATATGCAAAATCAGCAGAGCGGAGTACGTCGTCGGACGATATCTCGTAACGTACGGTTGCAGAGTTATCGCGTCGGATACCGCAATACAGGCAGTTCTTTCGGCAGATATTGGAAATCTCCACCAAGCCGCGCAGATACACTTTGTCCCCAACGGCAGAAACCTTTGTTCGATAAGCCTCGGCATAGAGATGTTCTATACGCTCCGGATTTCTCTCTTCGAGCCAACTGATCAGCGATTCACGGTCGAGTTTCATATCACTTGACAATAGGCTTTAGCGCCCTTTCGTATATTCCTTTCATGAAAGAGATAGCCATGCCGTAATTGGTCACAGGTACACCGCTCTCTATCGCAGGCAACAGTCTTGAGTACAGCTGACGGCGGGTAATCATACAGCCACCGCACTGCAGCACCAAGGCATAATCGGACATCGGCCGTCCTATCCTGTCCAGACCGCCCACAACATCGAATGTCAAAGCCTTCCCCGTACGGTTGCGCATCATGGCAGGTATCTTGACACGGCCTATGTCATCACATGAGGCGTGGTGAGAGCACGATTCGAGAATCAGCACCCTGTCCCCATCCTTAAGACGGTCTATCATCGGAGTCCCGGCACAATATTCTTTAAAGCACCCCTTGCTCCTCGCTAAAAGCATACTGAAACTGGTCATAGGCATCTGAGACGGAATACCTGCTGCCACTTCAGCAAAAGCCTGACTGTCAGTGACTACTAAATCTATTCCATGATCTTCCTTACTGAATACCTGTCCGAGACCACAGGGCTGGATAACAGTAGCAGCTGCTCCGATGTCAAGAAGACTGCGGATGGCATTGACCTGAGGAAGTATCAATCTCCCCGTGGGAGCCTCACTATCGATCGGGCATACCAGCAGAACATGCTGACCTGCACTGACTATACCGTCGAACATAGGTTTCTCGCTGAAACGTTCTGCTGCTGAAACGGCATTGGCCTTTATAGAGTCCAGCAGGGCGTCAAGCATCACTCCGCGCCCGTCCTCAGACTCAAGAGCCGAAAACTCCAACGGCCGCATGCCATACCTGTTCCGGATGTCCTGAAGCAAGACGTCCCCTGTACGGCTCACGTCAGACTTGCCGTGCACCAATACCACAGGCAGATCATAACGGCGCAACAGTGACATCATATCCTCCTCAGGGGCGCCGAAATCATCTCTACTGAACATCAGCACCGCTACATCTATCTGCGGTACCACTTCCTCTGTCTTGGCCACTCTTTTCCTGCCGAGCTCGCCATCATCGTCAATACCTGCGGTATCTATCAATACACAAGGGCCCAGACCGAATATCTCGATTCTCTTACGCACTGGATCCGTAGTAGTCCCCGGATTCTCCGAGACAATAGCAACATCCTGGCCTGCAATGAAATTTATCAAGGAGGACTTTCCCACATTCCTCCTTCCGAATATTCCGATACTGACAGTATTCATACAATAAATTTGTCCTTAAGAGCAGGCAAAAATATAACTTTTTAATCTTTATTGCTATCTTTGGCGGATGATTAATTGGTTTCTGACACGGATAATGCAGCGCAAGGCTCTGAGAAAGGTGGTTAATCCCCACCAAGGGAAATACGTATCCCTTTCAGATGCCCATAAAGTAGGCTTTATCGTCAATGCCGACAACCCTGGCTCCGCACAAGCAGTCGGCATTCTCAAACAGGATCTGCAGAAACGTAAAATAGACTACTGCGGTATCTGCATAGACCTGAGAAGAGAGCCCGAGGGTGAGCCAGAGTTTCTCTCCACACCCTTCATGGCGATAATACACAAGGACAACCTCAACTGGTACGGCCTGCCGGACGAAAAAATAGTCTCGGAATTCATTCTGGATCATTTCGACATCCTTATCGACCTGACTGCAGGAAAAAGAATATTCGCTGCAGATTATATCCTGTCCCGGGCAAATGCATCACTGAGAATCGGCATAACCACCCCTTCTCCCTCACCATACGATATGACTGTCTCAGTCGGAGAAAACGGAAACGAAACACCGGATCAACTAATTAAGAGCATTTTAACATATCTTACAACAATACACACAGACAACAAGAAATGAGAACATTTTCTTCCTACGCACTGATTACCCTTAAGGGAATCGGCATGGGCGCAGCCGATGTAATTCCAGGAGTATCCGGCGGCACCATCGCCTTCCTCACCGGCATCTACGAGGAACTGCTCAACTCTATCAAATCCGTAAACACACAGGCCTTCAAACTGCTCTTCACCGGCAAGATCAGGCAATTCTGGAAACACATCAACGGAACCTTCCTGATCTCCCTGATACTCGGAATAGCCATCAGCTTCTTCTCCCTCGCCAAACTCATGCAGTATCTCATGGCCAATGAACCGATTCCACTCTGGTCATTCTTCTTCGGGCTCATCATCGCCTCTGCGATACTCATCCTCAAAGACATCGACCTGACCAAGATAAAGAACGTCATCGCCCTCCTGCTCGGTATCGGAGCCGGAGCCGCCATCTGCTTAGTATCCCCTACAGAGACGCCCAATCACCTATGGTTCATATTCTTATGCGGAGCCATCGCCATCTGTGCCATGATTCTTCCCGGTATCTCAGGCAGCTTTATCCTTCTGCTTCTCGGCAAATACGAATATATGCTGAAAGCTCTGACTGACTTGAACATCGTATTGATTATCACATTTGTTGCCGGAGCCGCCATCGGCATCGTCTCATTCTCGCACTTCCTTTCATGGCTGCTCAAAAAGTACCACGTAACCACTATTTCGGCTTTGGCCGGCATCATGATAGGCTCACTTGTAAAGGTATGGCCCTGGCAGCTCCAGATAGGAGAAGTGTCCAGACCGGTCATGCCGTTCCAGCCGGACCTCGAGCCTCTTTTCTCGGGCCATATCGGACTTGCCGTAACCTTTGCCCTCATAGGAGTGGCATTGGTACTGGTACTTGAGCTCACGGCAGCCCGCATGCAGAAGAAACGCGAGGCCGCACCTACTGTTTCCGAGGCCGAGTAGCCAGCCACACTCCAGCCATAATGCATAGAGCCCCTGTCACTGCGACGGGGGTTATTTTTTCCCCTAATACTATCGCGGATGTAATGCAGGTGATTACCGGATTAAGATACAGGTAGTTGGAAGACTTGACCACACCTAAATGCTTGACCACCATATTCCACAGCACAAAACAGACAAGAGAAGCCATAACCGCAAGGAAAATCAGATTGAACCATACTGCCGCATCAGCCGAGAACAGCAGGCGCAGGTGAGGAGGATTGTATAGAAAAGTAGGAAGAATCGTAACAAGTCCGTAGAAAAACACCTTGCGCGAAATCATCACTGTATCGTATCTGCTCTCCAATTTCCGTATGACAATACTGTAGAATCCCCATGACAGTGCCGCAGCAAGGGTCAGAAGGTCTCCCAAAGGGGATATCTTCAGGCTTGTAGCCCCGTCAAAAACCACTAATGCCACACCCGCCAATGCAATGACGGACCCATAATAAACCATCCGCCCTATCTTCTCCTCACGGTAGAACAGTTTAACAAGGACGGTTGTCAGAATAGGTGTACCGCACAGCAGAAAGGCGACATTAGAAGCTTGGGTGATACCCAAGGCGCTGTTCTCCGTAAGAAAATACAGAGAACCGCCGAACAGACCGGCACAGGCCATCAGCAGCTCATCTTTCCAATTGTCGGCAAAAAGCTTCTTCCGAGACACTATCCATATTCCGGCATAGGCTATTAGAAACCGGTAGAAGAATATCTCATTAGGAGACAGACCATTGTTTATAAGTATCTTTGTCGATACAAAGGTCGCTCCCCAAATTGTAACTGTAAGCAGTGCCAGAAAATGATTAATCATAGTCAAATTTTATATTTGCTCTGCAAAATTATAGTATTCTGCTTACATTTTACTAACTTTGTAACTTTACATAGAAAAATTATTGAACCATTAGAGCTCTAAGAAAAATATTAATCGGACTTCTGCTCCTTATCTGCATCGTACCGTTCACTGGATACGTAGCACTGCAGTTTCCCCAAGTCCAGACCAATATCGCGCAACGGACTGTAGAGGCCCTCGAAGCCAAGCTCAACGGACATCTCGAGATAGAACGGATAGCCATAGTCTTCTTTAATAAAGTCATGGCGTACAATCTATCCATAACAGGCACTCCCGGGGACACCCTTGCCTCGGTATCCAAGCTGTCCGTCTCCATCTCCCCTGGAGAGCTTCTACGCGGACGTATAAGCATCGACAGGCTCTTCATAGAGGACGGCTGCTTCAACTTGACTACAGAAGGTCCTGGAAAATATAACAACATCAACCGTATTTTCAACTCCCTGCCCAAGCCCGATTCTCTGAAAAAACCTTTCCGCATGCCTGATATGACAGTCGATGAGGTTATCCTGCGCAATATGAGGTTCGCACTCAGAAATCCAGCGGCCGACACTATTCCACGCACTCCATCATGCGTCAACTTCAAAAACTTATCCCTCAAGCATATCGATGCAAGGATCAATAGAATCAGAATAGAGGACAATACTCTTTCCTGCCGTATCCGTGATCTCAGCTGCATGGACAGAAGCGGATATGAGATCCGGTCCCTCAGCGGCAGTTTCTCGTTAGACTCCAAAGAATCGAGAATGGAGAACCTGCATCTGACCGACACATATTCTGAAATTAATGCCGGATACCTGTCTTTTGGATATAATAGCGGTAAGGACCTGAAGGATTTTGTAAATAAGATCAGGCTCGGAGCTGACTTTCATAGCAGTACAATAGATTTCAGGAGTATTGGAGTTTTCGCCGAAGGGTTGAAGGACTGCTCTCTGAAAATGAATATAGAAGGAGAAGTTACCGGTCCTGTCAGCAACCTTAGCACTTATGATCTCTCTGTAGGAACAGGAGACGGGACCTACATCCGTATCGGAGCTGCCATTTCCGGACTACCGGACATCAAAAGCACATTCTTCAATCTGAACCTGAAGGAGGTATATACCACATCCGCCGACCTCAGCGCGATAATCTCACTATTCTCATCAGGCGAGACGGCTTTAGGTACGCTTGTGAAAGACGGCGGCATGATCCTGCAGGGCTTAGCCTACGGCACTTTATCGGACCTGTATTCTATCGGAGAATTGAAGTATCTCGATGGGAAAGTGGCTTATGAAGCCACACTGCGCGGCACAGATACGTCTTCCACAACTGTAGATGCCTCCGTCTCTGTTGACAGACTCAACATAGGCAGCGTCATCGGCAAACCAGGGCTCATAGGCGAGACGAGCCTGAGCACCAGTCTGTCCGCTGCTATTCCGGACAGACGGAGCCATGAACGGATCTCTGTGCAGGTCGACTCACTCCGGATTCACAGCATAGCGTTGCACGGCACAGAATACAGGGACATCTCCATGACGGGTACTATGCGCGACAACAACATTGACCTACGGATGCTCAGCCATGACACCGCATTTCCTGCTATGTTCCAGAGTATTGTCACGCTTGATACCACAAACCGGCCTCAAAGAGTCAGAGCATTCCTCGATGTTCCGTATGCCGACCTCAAAGCCATGAATCTTGTCAGACAAGGCAACATATCCACAGCCGGCATAACTCTGAATGCAGATCTGAGTATAGACAGCCGGAGCATTCTCGGAAACATTCTCTTAGACAATATCAGCTACGCCGATGACAACGGCCGCTATCATATAGATTCCTTGTACATACGCTCCCTGCTGCGTGAAGACAGACATATCGTAACCCTCATGTCACCCCTGCTGCACATGGACTACAGCAGCAACGACTCGCCCGCACGGCTTGTCAGCAGACTAAAAACAGCCCTCAGCACACCATCACTTGCAGGTATACTCACTGCTGACTCATCCCTTGCAGGCAGACCCGACGGATATTATGATTTCCACCTCCGCACATTCGACATGTCCCCTATCTGCGACATTATCTCACCCGGACTCAGTATTGCGGACAGCACCACCGTAGACATCCACCTTGACAAAGAGAACACACTGACCTTCAATGCCCAGTCCGCAAACATCTCCCTGAGGAACAAAAAGGGAAAAGTTTCTTCCCTTGAAGATATCGGCATCACTGCCGACAACCGGGGGAACAGTCTCCGCGCAAAAGCCGCATTCGGGAAAATACTCTCCGGAGACATGACAGCAGAAAATACACTCATCGACATCGGCAGCACAGGCAGGGAAATAGGAGTAGACTTGAGTTTTAACAATTCCGACACCACCCTTCTCGATCTCGGAGCCGGAATCCTGCTTTCAAGAACCTCCTCGGGAGGAATTGCCGCCGATATAGACATTGACAGTTCCGTAATCAAGATAAGGAGAAACAGATGGGAACTCTCTCCGGCATCGCTGCACTTAGAAAAACGTCTCTACACCGCAGACAGTATACGGCTGTTGAGCTACAGCGACACACTGCTGATATCCGGAGCCATATCCGAAGACCCTGACCGACAGCTCAATGTCAAGTTAGGAAACTTAGACATGTCCATTCTCAATTCTTTTATGGAAACAGACTTGGATCTCGGCGGAAGGTTGAGCGGAAAGGTTGAGCTGTTCAATTTCTTCTCAGGAATGGGAGCCTCGATGGAAGTCAAAGGCCATGACCTCACTTTGCTCGGACAGTACCTTGGAGACTTGTCCATACTGAGCCGCAGAGACTTGGCAAAAGACAGGTTCAATATTCTCGTCAACAACTACGTCAACGGAAACAATCCCATAAATGCGTCAGGTTATTTCGTTCCCGGACGCAATTACATCAACTTCAATCTATCGCTCAAAGACTTAAGCCTCAGATATCTGTCACCCCTTCTCAGCGATTTCCTGACTGTCTCATACGGAGGCATCAGCGGTGACATAGGCATCACAGGACAGCCGGACATGCTCATCCTCAACAGCAGCAATACACATATAGACTCCCTGCTGATCACTCCTCTGTTCACAGGTGTTCCATACCTGATCGACGGTCCTGTGAACATCAGCCAGCGCAGGATAGACCTGCAGAGACTCAGCATTTCCGATCCCGCCGGCTCTACAGGGATTCTCGACGGAAGCATCACACACGACTTTTTCCACAATATTTTCATCGATGCCGGATTAGAATTCTCCAACTTCATGTGCCTCAACACTGGAGAACATGACAACGACAGATTCTACGGCTCTGCATATGCCTCTGGCAACATATCCATGTCAGGGCCTGTCAACAGTCTCGTAATAGACGCTGATGTAAGTACCGATGACAGGACATCCATCCATGTCCCCATGTCCTCCTCATCATCTGCGTCCACCACTGACCTCATCTCATATACAGACTTCCGGAAACAGGCCGAGCAGGCCGATACCGTCCTCCTTACAGCCTCTTCTGAGAATGAGAGAAAGACCTCTTCGGGAAATATAGAAATCCGGGCCAGGGCAGAAATCACTCAGGGAGCTGAACTGTTTATAGAGATGAACAAGCAGCTCGGAGAGATTCTCCGCTGCACCGGCAACGGAAATATAGATCTGACATTGGTTCCTTCCCAGAACGTAATGGACATGAGAGGCGACTACACGATATACGACGGCAGCTATCACTTCGCCCTTTCCATCCAGTCCAGGGACTTCCTTCTCAACGAAGGCGGAACCATAGCTTTCAACGGAGATTTCAAAAACACCAATCTGAATGTAGGCGCCACATACAGGACCAAAGCCTCCATATCCACTCTGATCTCAGACACCACCTCAGTAGGTAACCGCCGTAACGTCAACTGCGGCATACAGCTGCAGGGACCGCTCACCAACCCTGAGCTCTCCTTCTCCATCGACATACCTGACTTGGACCCCATAACCAAAGGCCGTGTAGAAAGCGCACTGAGCACACCTGATAAAGTGCAGAAACAGTTCATGGCCCTTCTCATCTCAGGCAGCTTCGTACCTGATGAACAGTCCGGCATAGTCAATAACTCAACGATTCTATACTCCAACGCCAGCGAAATACTGTCCAATCAGTTCAACAATATCTTCCGCCAGTTAGACATTCCGCTCGACTTAGGCCTCAACTACCAGCCGGGAGTCGCCACAGGCGGAAAGGATATGTTTGACGTGGCGATATCCTATCAGGCCTTCAACAACAGGCTTATTATCAATGGAAATGTAGGAAACAGCGAAACATCTTCCAACTGGGCAGGAGACTTCGACGCAGAGATCAAGGTAGACCGCCAGGGCAAGCTCCGCATCACCCTCTTCACCCGCTCAGCCGACTCATACTCCAACTACCTCGACAACACTCAGCGCAGCGGATTCGGTATCACCTACCAGGATGAATTCGACACATTCGGTGACTTCTGGAGAAACATCTTCTATTCCCGCAAGCGCAAAGAAGAATATGAGCTGGAGCTGCTGCGGAAGGCCGAGGAAGATCTTGAGCGTGAGGCCGCCGAAGCCAACATACAAAAGGAGAATGTACTAAAGCCCAAAGAAGACCCCATGAACTTCCTCGAAGAAAACGGAGCGGTAGAATATCAGGTACAGGAATACACAGAACCTCCTGTCACTTATCAAGAACCACCCTCACAACCCGGCCGATAGCCTTACTGTCGTAAGGTCTTTCTACCTTTATATAATTGCGCGTATACCCAGACATCATCCCATCCTTGGACTTGCTCTCAAAAAGCACTTCTTCTTCCCTGCCTGCATTCTCTACGCAGAAATCTGAATAAAACTCCGCACACATTCTTTCCAGAACCTCCACTCTCTCCGCCTTGACGCACTCCTCGACCTGATCAGGCATAGCCGCTGCCGGTGTCCCGTTTCTGCGTGAATATGGAAACACATGAATAAATGCCGGATGTATCTCCTTCAAAAAAGCACAGGTGGTACGGAAGTCCTCATCTGTCTCTCCAGGAAAACCGACAATAACATCTATTCCGAAAAAAACATGCTCCATCCTGCTTCGTATCAGCTCTATCTTGCGACGGAAATCCTCGGTACGGTAACGGCGGCCCATTTTCTGCAGAATACGGTCGCAGCCCGACTGCAGTGGAATATGGAAATGCGGCAGAAATTTAGTGCCGGAAGCAATCCACTCCACTATCTCAGGTGTAAGCAGATTCGGTTCAATAGAAGATATACGGTAACGCTCTATACCCTCCACGGCATTCAGGCCCTGCAGCAGGGAAAGAAAACTCTCTCCGCTCTTGCGGCCATAGTCTCCGGTATTGACCCCGGTAAGCACTATCTCCACTATTCCGGAGGATGCTATCTCACGCGCCTGGTCCAGAATCAGGGCCGAAGGCAGACTCCGGCTGCTCCCTCTGGCATAAGGAACTGTACAGTAAGAACACTTGTAATCACATCCGTCCTGAATCTTCAGAAAAGAGCGTGTCCTCTCTCCTGTCGAGAATGCCGGGAAAATATTCTTCACACAGTCGATATCCACGATATCCACCACCGGCGCCGCACCGCGTCCTTCTTTCAGAAGTCTCTCCACCTCATCCACCACCATTCCTTTGCTCCGGGCTCCGAGAACGATATCCACTCCTTCTATCTTCGCAATACTCTCCCCTTTCAACTGGGCATAGCATCCTATCACAGCTATCAGTGCATTTGGAGAACGGCGGTGCAGACGGCGTATCAGATTCCGGTCCTTCTTGTCACTGTGCTCCGTGACAGAACAGGTATTGACAATATAGATATCCGCCTCCTCTGTATGAGGGACCACCTCATAACCGCGGCGGGAAAATTCCCTGGCGATAGTGGAACTTTCCGAATAGTTGAGCTTACAGCCCAATGTATGAACAGCTACTCTCATACACTACAGCTCCATTGTAAGCCTCGAAGCCCCCACCTCTCCTCCGAGAGGAGGATTGAGTTTGGATATAGTGACTGATGCTTTCTCCACATACGGAAAAGCTGAGCGCACACGGCGCAGAATCCTGCCGGCGACATGCTCGAGAAGATTGGACGGAACAGCCATCTCCTCCTTTACGATATCGTAAATCAGCTGATAGTTTAGTGTATCGTCCAAATTGTCGCTTCCTGCTGCAGCAGAGACATCTGTCCACACCGCAAAATCCACAATAAAATAATTTCCTATCACCTTCTCCTCATGGAAACAGCCGTGATGGGCGAAAAATTTCATTCCGCAGAGTTCTATTTTCCCTATTTTTTTCATATTCATGCGTATATCAAAAAAACTGACGGTACCTTACCCACTGTCAGCCCGGATTTTCTCCACTGAGCCACAGTGCGGGTCCTTATACTCTGACCCGGAAGAGTTATGCCTGAAGCTACGCAGACCCTTGTCGACGGATCGCACAACGAGACAATATCCTGAAAGAGAGCATCGCTGCGATAGGGAGTCTCTATTATGATCTCTGTTTCCGAATACTTCCTTGATCGGGCCTCCAATTCCTTGATACGCTTACGCCTGGCGTCAGTCTTGGCAGGAATGTACCCTGCAAATGCAAAGCACTGCCCGTTCATACCGGATGACATCAGGGCCATCATAAGGGAAGAGGGGCCTGAAAGCGGTATCACTTCCACATCAGCCTTGTGAGCTAAAGCCACTAACGCAGCACCCGGATCGGCCACTGCCGGCAGTCCTGCCTCAGAGATAAGGGCCATATCAGTTCCGTCTGCAAGCACACGGGCAACTGCCTCAATATCCTCTTGAGAGGAATGCTCGTTGATTTCGTAGAACGACAGCATATCGATTCTGCCCTTGAATCCTACACGTGAGAGATACCTCCTGGCCGTACGGACATCCTCCACGGCGAAATGCGTGATATGTGCTATCTGCCCGAATACATAGGCAGGAATAACCTCCTCCGGAGGATTATCCCCGAGAGGTGCCGGTACAAGATAAAGTCTGCAATTCATATTTCAAAATTACACAAATTTCTCTATCTTTGGGGTGCTATGAGCAATAAAATCGAATTTCTCGGCACCGGCACCTCCCAGGGGATGCCCATCATAGGATGCAGATGTCCAGTTTGCCGCTCGGACGACTTTCATGACAAAAGGCTAAGAACCTCCGCATACATAGAATACGAGGGGCTAAGACTCGTAATCGACGCCGGTCCTGACTTCCGTCAGCAGATTCTCCGCAGCGGTATTATGGAATTGGATGCAGTGCTGCTCACCCACATGCACAAGGACCACACCGGCGGGTTAGATGATGTCAGAGCGTTCAACTACTTCATGCACCGGGCCTTTCCCGTCTACGCAGAACCATTGGTACAGGAATCGCTGAAAAGAGAATACTCCTATGCATTCGGAGACCACCGCTATCCCGGAGTTCCTGACTTCACCCTGCATACCATCGGAGAAGAGCCTTTCTGCATAAACGGAATAGAAATCATTCCAGTGCGGGCCATGCACTACAAGCTGCCCATCCTCGGCTTCCGTTTCGGCCGCTTAGGCTATCTGACCGATGCCAACTACATCTCCGAAGAGTCCATAGAGCGCTTCCGCGGAGTGGACATCTTCGTGGTCAGCTGCATCCGCAGGACTCCGCACATCTCCCATTTTTCCTTAGACGAGGCCATAGAGGTCTGCCGCAGGGTGGGTGCGCGGCACTGTTTTCTGACACATCTGTCCCATCAGTTAGAGAAGTATGAGGACCTCTGCAAAACCTTGCCTGAGGGCATTGAGCCGGCGTATGACGGTCTTTCCCTGACATTTTAAATGCTATTTTAGGAGCCACAAATTTGTTTTTTCCGGATTTTTGGCTTATCTTTATAGGGCTAATCTAAAATCTTCATGTTATGATCAAGGAACACGACACCTATGACTACAACACCGTCTTCACCCAGAAAGACGCCGAGGTCTATGCAAAACTGACGGATGACTACAACCCCATCCACATAGACCGCGAATATGCCACCGCGACCGAGTTCGGACGTCCGGTAGCTCAGGGAGTCCTCATCCTGTGCGCGTTTGCCAAGGTATTCGGCACCATGTGGCCGGCCGACAAGCTCGCATACTTCATCTCTCAGAATGTCACCTACCTCAGGCCGGTGTACATCGACGAGCCCTATCACATCCGCTTTGAGTGCACAAATGTTGACCACAAGAGGATGATCGGAACCCTCGTCGGCACCATGAGAGACAAGGACGGGAACAGCGTGGTCATCACCGAAGCCCGCATCTTCTCCAAAGAGCATTTCTCAGCTCCGGCCATCTAAGAAAAAAAGCTGTGTCTCCAACGACACAGCTTTTTCTATATTCCAGACCATCGGATCAATATCTGCGGTTACTGCCTCCAAGCGAGATCGTCAGACCGAAATTGACATCCAGTACAAACTCCCGGGCAGGTACGGGAAGCTTTACCCCATGAACCCTCAGAGCGGTATAATTGAGAGGAGTATAATCACTGCCCACAAATATTCCGACACCGCGCTTAGGCACATAGGTAATGAGCCATCCGAATGTTGAATGAGTCTTCAGCAGGGAGTAAGACAGCGCAATGTCAAAGCTCCGTACAGGAGCATAGTTCCACGCAAGAGTCAGCTCGCTCTCTGTCCTGAAACGTCCGAAACGGGCAGAGTAAAGAAGTCCCACATTCATTTTGTCATCCAGAAAAGGATAATCCACCCCGGCATAAAGAGTCGCTGTAAGCGAACGCACCTGATTCTTGGTCACCGGCTCTTCCTTGAAAGCAGCCATCGACATAAGATCTTCCATCATGCTGTCTGTATTCACGCCTGAGCCGTCAACACCGATGTCCTCGAAGCCGTCAAAGACGATGTTGCCCTCGCTCGAAAGCAGACGGGAATGTTTCTTACCGTAAGATACAAATCCTAAATCTGTCACGGACAGAGAGAAACGCATACCGTCCACAGGTGTCCCTTCGGAAAGGATATACTCCGCTCCTAAATCAAATGCGATACCTGCACCTCCTATTCCCATAGATGAGGGATCATATCCCACACCACTTAGATTGTTGTTCTCATCATACATCAGATCAATACCCCCGCCAAGCACACTCGCCGAGCCAGTGGTCGCTGCACTCCAGCTGTCAGAGCTCATCGAGATATCCATCCTGTCGATATTCATCTGTACATCCGCCATCGACAGCAGGAGCTTGAACTTACCGCCGACTCTGAGTCCTTCCACCAGTTCATCCAGACCTCTCGAGTATCCGAGTGATATCTGTGAATAGAGTGTGGCACCGACTCCCATATTTTCGATACTGTAGGCCGACGGATTATCATACATTCCGTTCTTCAGCAGACTGAAAAACTCGCGGGGCAGCGATGACTGCATATCCACTCTCTCACCGATGGCTATAGTCCAGAAAGAGTCCTTTCCAGTGAACCATCCCGCATTTATTATGTCATAGCTGAAAGTAGCATCTAAATAGTTGTTCTTTCTAAGCTTGGAGAGAAATTCCTCTGAGCTGACCTGACTGTTCAGGAAAAGACCTGTCTGACCGCCCTCAAGAGGATAGAGTATAGACAGGGCACCGAGATTACTGGAAGTCTGCAGGTCAAAATTACTCAGGATGGGAACACCGATATAACCCTGATCCGGCACAAAAGCGGCATTGAAATTGTGATTCTGGGTTGAGTTGCGCACAAAGTAGCTTGTTCTGCTCTGAGAATATACTGACACAGCTGATAACAGAATCAATATGGCTGATATAATTATTTTTCTCATCTTCCTTAGCCTTTAAAAGTTCATATTGTTGCTGTCTATAGTCACTCCACCCGGAGCTTTAAGAACGATGTCGGACATTCTTATATACGACTTGTCTGAAAGAGCGAGTCCAGATGCTGTTCCGTCCAAGGCAAATTCTATAACGATAGCGTCAAGACTGCTGCCTTCAGCAATCTGGTCAGATGTCAGAACTACTGGAGACACTTCAGGCTGGTCTTCCGACATGGCAGCCTTGATTCTGCTGCTTGTAAGACGGCCGACTGGAGCACCGCTGTAATCTATGAAGTATGCACTGAGAATGATGTCCACAGGGAAAGTACTCTCTACATTGCCTTCAACTATGAGATTTGCAGACTTCAGGAGAGTGGACAGTATATCAGGCAGACCGGTAACCGTATCCTTCACTGGCAGATAAAGATCCTCGCCGAACTCAAAAGGCAGGACAAAGCTGAAGCTGCCGTCCACAAAGTAACTGTCCTCTGTAAAATCTATAAAATGCTCCTCAGCACTGTTTACATCTGAATAGCCGCCATAACTCAAGTATATCCTGTCGGGAATCCGACGTATGAACTCAGCCACATCTGCATCAACCCACGTATAGCCGTCAGCAACCTCCTCTTCTTTCTCATCTGACAACCAGTAGCGGACAGTCTCAGGTGCAGATGGATTGATACAGAAAGGAGATGAAATGGACACTGAGAGCGGATTCCCTGCTGCCAGATTCATATCATCACCGAAATACGGCGTCAGACCGGCATTCACCACCATGGGCACTCCTAAATTGGATGTAAGCGCCACATCGATATAGGGAGATGTGAAATCCAGCACCACATCCTCGGACTTAAGGAACTCAGGAATGTCTTCGAGTGATATCCAGTTGTTCTCATTGTACAGATCATCCTCATGGTCAAGGCTGATCCTAACCCTGCCGTAGAAAGCCTCAGGCTTGGGAGAACCTCCGGAAACAGAAGTCAGTTCCAGATCGAATCTTACTCCGGTCGGACCGGAAAATGTTGAAGGATCAAGATCCATCTCTATGGCGAAACGCTCTATATTAATCTCATCTTTAAAGACAAACGATGACCCCGCATCGAAATTCAATGCAATAGTCTCCAACTGCAGGACATCAAAATCCACAACGCCACGGCTGTCAGCCACTCCCTCAAATGTCACCACACCTTTCTGACCGTTCCGGAAAATAAACTCTTCCGGGAATGTAACATCCACTTCTATCTCTGTTCCGGCAGGCATCCCCTCCATAACAGCAGAGAACCTGAGGGCACCGTCCACCTCGATCCTGTCTATACTTGACACATACTCTTTTGCGTCCGATAGATCAATCTCGAAAGGATAGGGATCAGAGAGACTCACAACCTCCACCCTGTACTTTCCGGAAACAGCATCAGGAACTGCCGTCCCTATATTGACGCTCTCATCGAAAGAGTTCCGCAGTTCCGGGACATGTATTCTGGACACAATCTCCTTAACATCCACTTCCGTTTCAAATGACTGACTGAAGTTGACTCTGTAGCGTCCTTCCCCATCCTTGGATATGATACCGCCTTCCTCTATCTCCATAAAATCCTCAATGAATATAGCCTGAGTGGAACCAACCGGTATAGCCAGCGAATCACCTCCTACTGTAACAGTCGGGTCGAAACTGCCATCGTCAAAATTAATTTCAGATGAGCACGACCACATAGCCGCCAGTCCGGCAATAACTGCCGCAGCGACTTGTAACTTTTTGTAACTTAATTTCATAAAACTCTTTTACTGATGGTTTTATTATCTTGACATCTCAGTCCTCGAGAATATACTCTCCAGCTTTCTCCCTGATGACAGCCTGTATCTCCGACTTGTCATAGACCTTGCCCGAGAGCTCTATCTCAGCACAGGCAGGATCCAATGTCACGTTTGCCTTAACACCCGGCATCGATTCCAGGGCCTTCTGAACGTGCATGACGCAGTGACCGCACATCATGCCCTTGACTTTGTAAACTACTTTTGACATAATTCAGTTCAGTTTAAATTCCGAACGCAAATATAATCATTTCCCCGCAGATTGTCCCACTTCCTCCACTCCGTCCTCCCCGTACCACAGCCATCCCTCCACCTCCCGGTAGCCCATCTGCCCGAGAAGGTCCATGTACCCCCTGACCTGGGAGCGGTACTGTCCGTCCCTATGGCTGCCGAACTTGTAGTCCACCACCACAGCCTTCTGTCCGTCATGGCTGAACATCATCCGGTCCGGACGGTAGCTGTCCCCTCCGGGAGCAATGACGGTCGCCTCGTTCATCAGAAGGTAAGTCCCGTCGAACCAATGCCTGCCGCTCACCGACCGCAGCATCCCGGAGAGCTGCTCCAGCACCTGCGGCCCCTCCTTGGCGGGAAGAATGCCGGAGACCACGGCCCCCCGCACCGCCTTCTCTAAATCGGAGGCCATCTCCACCTTAGACAATATCTCATGCAGGACAATACCTCTGGTGCGGCGGCTGTCCCTCTTGAAGAACTCCTCCCCGCGGAAGGAGAGCCTGAGCCTGTCCCCTATGGGAACCGACGGCACGCGGGCCATCTCCTCCCCGGCTGCTCCCCTCTCCCCGCCTTTCCGGTATTGGGGCGAGGTCCATTCTCCTGATTCGTAGATCCCGTCCTCGAGCTGTCCCTGAAGGTGGGAATAGAGGATATGGGATACGGACGTGGGGGCCGGACCGTTCTTGAAAGAACGCACGAGGGCAAAGACAATGAGCTCCTGCACCGCCCGGGTAAAGGCGACGTATGCCACATTGACCGCATCCACGGCGCTGTAGCGCTTCTCCCGCAAGTAGTCTCCGGCAAATACGGTCTGTTCCAGACTGCTGCGGCATTCTAAGGGATAGACCGGCAGCATATCAAAGGGCTGTACGGAGGATCCGCACCAGATGTATTTGGCGGTGTTGCCCTTGGGCGCAAAGGGTATCTGGAGGAAAGGCACGATGACGGCCTTGAATTCCAAGCCCTTGGACTTGTGTATCGTAATCACGCGCAGGGCGTCCCTGCCCTCCGGAGCCGAGACGGAGCGGTCGGCCCCCTCGGTCTCCCACCAGCGCAGGAAGCCGGTGAGGTCGGAGCCCTCCGCCCCGATATATTCCAGAACACAGTCTAAGAAGGCATTTACAAAGGCCGAGCCGCCGTCCTCCTGCCCTTCGGGACGGGAGCGCAGAAGGGTCTCGCAGATATTGTAGAGGGATTTCCCGGCTGCCGGGCCGTCCTCCCCGTCCGGAGCTGTCCCGGACATACCGGCGGCCATCTCTTTCAGGCAGTCCACGGTCCGGCGCACCGCTGCGGAGGAGGAGAGACGGAGGGAGTCCTCCGTCATGATATTGTAGCCGTTGGCTATCAGCAGGTCCGATATGGCGGCGCCCTCGGCACGGGTCCGGACTAAGAAGGCTATGTCCCCGGGGCGGTAGCCGTGCTCCATAAGGGTGCGGACCGCATCGAGAATCCGCTGCAGGTAACTTTCCTCCCACATATCCGCGCTGTTGCCTTCGGTAAATGTGACCCGGATATGCCCTGCGGGACGGCTACTGCCCTCCGGTATCCGCTGCACGGCGTCGGAGTAGATGCGGCCTATGAGCTCATCACCGGTCAGGGCCCCGACGGAGCCGAAGAAGGAATTGTTGAAGGAAACCACTTCGGCGGAGCTGCGCCAGTTGTAGGCTAAGGTATCGGTGTGGACCTTGCGGGGGTCGAAGCGGGAGGCTATCTCCGTATCCAGCAGCCTCCAGTCGGAGCCTCTCCAGCGGTAGATGCTCTGCTTGACGTCGCCCACTATCAGGCAGGGACTGCCGGCGTCCACACTGTCGCGGAGCAGGGGTTCGAAGTTGTCCCACTGCATCCGGGAGGTGTCCTGGAACTCGTCCAGCAGGTAGTTGTCTAAGCGGGAGCCCACGCGCTCGTATATAAAAGGTGTGTCGCTGCCGTCGATGATGTCCGACAGGAAGCGCGGGGTGTCAGAAAGCAGGACCAGGTTGTTGCGGCGGCAGTGGTCCCGGACCTGAGCCTCGATGTCGCTCAGGATACCGGCCACGGAAAGATTTCGCAGTATCTCCAGGGCAGTGAAGTACTTGGTGAGGCGGTCCGGGTCGGAGGCCCTGCGGACCAGCTCCGCAAGCCCGGCATGATATGCGGAGGCGATGTCGGAGGCCCGGGTTTTGGCCGAGGAGGCGCACCATCTGGCCGGCTCTTCCTCCGCCATGCTGACAAATGTGGCCGGAGGGGCCTCGTAGCGTCCGGAACGCAGTTTGTCGAAATAGTTCATGAACGAACGGGAACCGCCCTTGAAATCAGAGGGTACAAGATCATAACGGCTCATTATGGCCGCCGCCTCGTCCGCCATGCTGCGGCACTCCTCGCGGAAGTCCCTAACTACCTTCCGCATGGCCTTCCCGCACTCGGCTATGGAAGTGCGCCCGGCCAGTTCCACCCCGGAACCGCGCACCGCCAGCTTGAACGGTTCCTTGAAGAGTTCCGAGCCCAGACGGAGCAGCTGGGGCACGCTGTTCCAGTCACGGCCGTTCTCCACCGCCTCCACGGACAGGTCGATGAGCCACTGCAGCAGTTCCTCGTTATCGTCTATCGAGCCCATCAGCTCGTCCACAGCTATGGCTAAGATGCTGTCGTCGTTGATCTCTACATTATAGGACGAGAAATGCCCGGTCTCTATGGCGAATGCCCTGAGCACCTGCTGGAAGAACCGGTCGATAGTGCTGATATTGAAGAGAGAGTAGTCATTCAGAATAGCCGAGAGCAGAGCCGAGGCATGGCGGCGCACCGCTTCTTCCACGGCCTCCGGAGTGCTGCCGGAGGAAGCCATGTCCGCAAACCGGCCCGAACGGGCGAGGTCAGCGATGAATGGGGATTTCTCCCCGGAGGCTATCCGGTGCAGCTCCTCGAGGACTCTCTGCTTCATCTCGCCGGTAGCCTTGTTGGTGAATGTCACCGCCAGAATCGATTTATAGCGGTCGGTCCCGCCGCTGAAGAGCATCCGCAGATACTCCCCGGTAAGTTTGTGGGTCTTGCCCGACCCGGCCGACGCCTTGCATATCTCCAGCATATACTCTGTCATTTATCTGTTACACAATGCAGTGAAGGGACAATACTCACAGGCTGCCCCGTCCTCGCAGGCAGTGAACGGCTCGTCCGGATTCAGGATACGGTCCAGAAGGGTCCCCAATGCCTGAGTGAATTCCTCATATTCGGATTTAAGGGGCGTGCGCCAGGCCTGTCCCCCGGTATAGAGGTTCCGGGTGTAGTATATCTCTAAGAGGACGTTCTCCACGTCATCCACCTTCGGTTCCTGCTTACGGTCAGACAGGATAAGCAGATACAGCAGCAGCTGGAAGAAATGACTGCCTCCGCCGTGGGTATCGCTCTGGAAGAGCTCGCTTATCTCCCGGCAGCTGAAATGCTCCCCGCCGGTCTTGTAGTCCACGATTCTCAGCCGGCCTCCCACCCTGTCGACCCGGTCGAAAATGCCCCGGAGCCGGACATCGTGCCCTGCCGGAGTCCGGAATGACGCGGTATAGTTCTCTTCCAAGGCCACGACGGAACTGATCTCCTCTCCATCCGGACGGGCGGCATCCACCTCCAGAGTCCTGGCCGCTAACTTGGCCACTAAGGCTCCGGCGATACGGTTGCGTCCGCTTATCTCCTTCAGTTCCAGTTCGTCATGGAAGCCTTCATCCACCAATGCGGCTATGCGTTCTGTATCCGCAGCCATTTTCCTGAGTGCGGCCCTGTCTGCGGGATGGCCTTTGAATGGTTCGTAGAGCCGGCGCATGACATAGTGGTAGAGCGTGCCGAAGGCGGCATTGTCCACCCCCTCGGAAAGGTCCTCCTCTTCCTTGAGACCTAAGATATACTGGTAGTAGAAACGCATGGAACAGCCCATCCACGTCTGCATGGAGGAATTGGAGAATGTCATCCCGCGCAGTCTCTCTATATGCTCCGTGGTCTTGGGCACCGGAGCCACCTCCGGCAGGGAATTGCCGGTAATGGTAAAGGAGACGGTACGGCGCTCCACCGGCAGGCCGTAATGGTACTCGAGCTGCTTGATATAGCGGCTCTCCTCTCCGGAGCGCAGGCCGTCGCCCCGGCTGTCGGTCAGCAGCCACACCCTGCGGGCCCGGCAGATACTGCGGTAAAAATGATAGGCCGAAATCGAGTCCTGAAACTCGTAGGTGGGCAGGCCGAAGCCCCGGCGGAGGTTGTACGGTATCATCGAGGCCGCCGTATTCCGGGAAGGGAAAGTGCCCTCGTTCACCGAGAGGATTATCAGGTTCTCGAAATCCAGGGCCCGTATCTCTAACGGTCCCATGATCTGCAGACCGTCCAGCGGCTCTCCGCTGAAGGGAATCGACACCGAGGCCTCTAAACGGCGCAGCAGGCGGAAATAAGTATCCTTGCGCATGTCTATCCCGAGCGAGTGCAGCAGGTTGAGACTGCGGCCGTAGCCCGCTAAGAATTCCTTGTCGATACAGTCCGCTCCTTCCGTAACAGCATCCAGAATGGAGGTGAGGTAGTCCGAGACAGCCTCCGAGGCGGGGACATCCGCCCTCGCGGCGTCCTGGAAGATCAGGCCGAGGAGAGGCTGTCCCTCGCTGAGGAAGCCGGCCTCGGGATAGATGGTATTGGCCTTGATAATATTGTCCCTGAGTTCCTTCGCCCGCTCCTGAAGAGCCGGACTGCCGCTGATGTAGGGATGGGCTAAAAGTGCCAGGACGTCCCTCCAGTAGAAACGGACCTGCCCGTCACGGAGCCGGAGCCGGTCCTGAAGGGAGGCGATGGCTGCCACGAATGAGGATACATTGCTGTGGGCTAAGGAATAGCCCATGGTGACATTGACCGGAGTGACCTCCTCCGGAAGGGAATTGAGCAGAGGGAAAAGCAGCTGCTCGTCCGGCAGGAGGACGGCGGTCGAGAAGAGGTCTGAGGTGCCTTCCTCCCGGACTATCCGCTGCAGGATGTCGTGGACGTACTTGGTCTGGCCTACAGCCGAAGGGATGGAGACCGCCTCTATCTTAGGAGGAGCCTCACACAGCCCTCCGTCCTCCGGCAGCGGGTGGAGGGAGGGATAGCGGGAGACATTGTCCTCCATGAAGAGGGAGGATTTGTTGGCCGGGTCGCGGACAGCCTCGCCGTAGTAGTCCCAGTAGAAGTCCCCGCGGCCGAGTTTCTGAAGAGTCTCGAAGAGGGTGCGCTCGCAGCGGTTCGGGGCATTGAGTCCTACGAACACCGTCCGGTCATAGCGTTCCAGAGCCCGGAGCAGGTCCGGGTCGCCCTCCTTGAGACGTTCGGCTACCGAGCGGTATATCATGCCCTCGTAGGCTTCTCCCCTGCTCTCTAACAAAGTCCGCAGACCAGTGTAGATGCTGTGCATGCTGTCCCACATTCCTAAGAACTGCTGTTCCTTGCGCCCCTCGCGGCAAGGGATGACCACCCCCCAGAACGAGGCTATGGCCTCCCGCTGGGCCGGACTGAGATAGTCGTAGCGGTCCTCTATCTCCTTGAGGTCCCTGATGTTCGTAAAAAGTCCGGCGGCATCGGCCATGTATTTGTCGATGTCGTCGAAGTCGGACAGGATCACCTCGCCGCGGTAGACGAAATCGTCGAAACTCTCGTCGAAGCCCTCCACCTTCTCCCGGTACACGGTGTAGAGCCGGTGCAGGAGGGTGATGCGGTCGAGGGAATGGAGGCCTGAAAGTTCGGTGAAGAGGTCGTTGATGTTGGTTATCGCGGGGGAGAACATGGGTCTGTCGGCCGTCTCTCCCAGATAGCGGCGGAAGAAGAGGGACGAGCGGCGGTTGGGGAAGACAAAGCAGTAGCCGCGCAGTTCTCCGCCAGTAAGGCTGTAGAACTGCCCGGCTACACTTCTGAGAAACTCCTTTCTCATCTGCTGATCTGCTGTAATGCTTTAGCGGCTACTCGAGCCTCTTGCGGATGGCCTCGGCCTGTGCCTCGTAACCGGGCTTGCCGAGGAGTGCGAACATATTCTTCTTGTAGGCCTCCACTCCGGGCTGGTCGAAAGGATTGACTCCGAGGACGTAGGCTGAGATACCGCAGGCCTCTTCGAAGAACATGAAGAGTTCGCCGAGATTGTACTCGTCGATGCGGTCCACTGTCACCCTGCCCTGGGGAACTCCGCCGTCGAGGTGGGCCAGACGGGTTCCGGCCTCAGCCATCTTGTTGCAGTGCTCGAGGTGCATGCCGGTGAGGAAGTTAAGACCGTCGAGGTTCTGGGGGTCGTTCGTGATGACCAGCTCGCGTCCGGCATTCTCTACGGAGATGACAGTCTCGAAGAGCATCCTCTCGCCCTCCTGGATGTACTGGCCCATGGAGTGCAGGTCGGTGGTGAAGTTGACAGAGGCGGGGAAGATACCCTTGCCCTCCTTGCCCTCGGACTCGCCGAAGAGCTGCTTCCACCACTCGCCGACGTACTGGAGCTTGGGGTTGAAATTGACTAAGATCTCCACCTTCTTGCCGGCGTCGTAGTGCTCATTGCGGGCTGCGGCGTAGATGAGGGCGGGATTCTCCTCACTGCGTTCGGAGCAGCGGCGGGCCATGGCGGCGGCACCCTTGAGCAGTGCGCGGATATCGTAACCGGCTAAGGCGATGGGGAGCAGGCCCACGGGGGTGAGGACGGAGAAGCGGCCGCCTACGTTGTCGGGAATCACGAAGGTACGGTAGCCCTCCTGATCCGAGAGGCTCTTCAGAGCACCGCGGGCCTTGTCGGTGACGGCCACGATACGGGAAGCGGCTTCGGCCTTGCCGTAGCGCTCCTCGATATGCTCCTTGATAACGCGGAAAGCCACTGCGGGCTCAGTGGTAGTGCCTGACTTGGAGATTACCACGGCTGCCACCGATTTATCCTGGATGTAGTCTATAAGCTCGGCGTGATATTCCTCCGAGAGGTTGAAGCCGGCGAAGACTACGTGAATGCCTTTCTCATTGAGGCCGAAGGAGTGCGAGAGAGCCTCGAGGGCTGCCTTTGCTCCGAGATAGGAGCCGCCGATACCGATGACCACGGCCACCTGCACGCCCTTGTCCTTCCATTCCTTAGCGATGTCCTCGCAGCCCCTGACGATGGACTCCGGAGTGTCCGAGGGCAGATCGAGCCAGCCTAAGAAATCATTGCCTCTTCCCTGTCTTCCCTGAAGGGTGTCGAAAGCGTTGAGTGCCTTCTCGATATACGCCTTCGAGGGTTTGAAATTTACATTTACCATAACTTTTGTTTTTAAGTTTATTGTTTTTCTGTTCTTTTCCAGTGTTCCTTTCCGGTTCTACATCAGGCTGTCCTGCAGGGCCCGCATGGCCTCCACGGCATTTTCCCTCCCGTAGAGGATGGAGTAGACCGTATCGGCGATGGGCATGCTGACCCGGAACTTGCGGTTGATCTCGTGTATCGCCTTGGTTGCGTAGTAGCCCTCGGCCACCTGGCTCATCTCGAGAATGGCGGTCTGGACCGAATAGCCCTTGCCGAGCATGCGGCCGAAGTTGCGGTTGCGGGAGAAGGGAGAGTTGCAGGTAACGAGCAGGTCGCCGAGATAGGCCGACATGGAGGTGTTGCGGCGGGTATCGGGATTGGTGACGTTGATGAACTCCTTCATCTCACGGAAGCAGCTGGCTATCAGTACGGCCATAAAGTTGTCACCGTATCCGCAGCCATAGCAGACACCTGCGGCGATGGCGTAGACGTTCTTCAGGGCTGCGGCGTACTCCACTCCATAGATATCGGTGCAGGCTATCGTGTTCACATAGTAGTTGCGGAAAAAGCCGCAGAGATATTCTGCCACCTCTATGTACTTGGACGATAGGGTGATGTACGAGAGGCGCTGCATGCCCACCTCCTCTGCGTGGCAGGGGCCGCTGATCACTCCTATCCGGTCGAAAGGCACGCTGTGGTCGTCATGGAAATACTCGGCGATGGTCAGATAGCGGTCACCCACGAAGCCCTTGACCGCCGAGATGAGCAGCTTGCCGTCGTAAGACGCGGTAATCCGGCTCACCTCTTTCAGAAAGTAGGCCGAGGGAATGGCGAAGATCAGAATATCCGATTCCTCCACCACATAATTGATATCGTTGGTGATGGTAAAACTGTCGGCGTCCAGTTCCACCGCAGGCAGATATTTCGAGTGATGGTGATACCGCTCTATGTGCTCTATCGCACCTGTGTCGCGCATGTACCAGTTCAGCTGCCGCCCGTTGTCCGTCAGCAGCTTCACCAAGGCCGTAGCCCAGCTTCCCCCTCCGATGACCCCGAACACGGGATCGTCCTTCATCTCCACCGCGGTATCCCCGCCCATCTTCTCGTATATCGTATTTTTCATGCCTGAAAATTTGCAAACTCTATTCCGCAAATATACGAAAATTTCCGATACCAGTCCACCCTTTCTCCTTTCTCCTTTCTCCTTTCTCCTTTCTCCTTTCTCCTTTCTCCTTTCTCCTCTTTCCCATTTCCTTTCCTTCCGTCCTTTTTCCTCCACTTCTTTTCACTTTCTCTCTGATTTTACCACAACGATATTTTATCGGGGAGAGGGCGATTTAGTTAAATCACTGACATGCAGATGGTTGACATTTTAAAACTCTCCCATAAGCCGTTTCAAAGTTCTTTTGGGGAGAGTTTCAAAACGCCATGTATCAGATAATCAACAAGATAACAAAGTCACTCACTCCCCGACAAAATCTCGTCGAAATTAAATTCACTTTATCTGGGTCGGCACAAGGCACACCTCCGGGACCTGTCCGCCTCCGGAAGCTGTCCGGCTCAAGAATACCGGGACATCGTGGCATGCTTTTCGATATATCCTGCTGTATCATGACAGACACGACACAGGCTACAATCAAAAAAGAGAAGATATCGTCTCCGTCCGACGGACTGGAGATCAGCATCCTGCTGTGCGGACCAGCCGCCGGCACACCCAAGGGCATAGTTCAGATAGTGCACGGAATGTGCGAGCACAAGGAGAGGTACATCCCGTTCATGGAATACCTGGCGGCCAACGGGTTCTTCAGCATCATACACGACCACCGCGGACACGGGGAGTCGGTGCGCTGCTCCGAAGACCTCGGGTACTTCTACGAAGGAGGCTGGACGGCCATGATAGATGACATCAAGGCTGTCACGGAGAGAGTACGGACTGAGCATCCGGACCTGCCGCTGATTCTCCTCGGGCACAGCATGGGCTCGATGGCAGTCCGCTCATTCGCAAAACGTTACGACGACATGATCTCGGGCCTGATCGTCTGCGGCAGTCCCAGCCGCAACAGCGGTGCCGGTATCGGGAAACTGGTGGCCAGGCTCTATGCCGCGCGGGCCGGAGAAAAATGCCGCCCGAAGATCATCCAGTCCCTCGCCTTCGGTTCGTTCAACCGCCGCTTCCGGCACGAAGGCTCGCCCAACGCCTGGGTCTGCTCCGACCCCGAGATCGTACGCAACTACGACGCCGACCCTCTGTGCAACTTCCAGTTCACGGCCCACGGCTTCCTCAATCTCTTCACCATCATGCAGGACGCCTACAGCATCTCCGGATGGAGGCCCCGCAACCCCTCCATGCCCGTACTCTTCATCTCCGGCGAAGACGATCCCTGCCTGCTGAGCCCCAGGAAATTCCGTCAGGCCGTCAGCACCATGCAACGGGCCGGCTACACAGACGTGCGGTCCCGCCTCTACCCCTCCATGCGCCACGAGATACTCAACGAGAAGGGCAAGGAGGCCGTATGGGGGGATGTCCTGAGTTTCTGCAAAGGCCTCGTGGACTGAACCTGACACTTCATGTCAAAATAACTTGCTAAAAACCCGACACCTTCCTAATTTTGTACGGATTTAGGAAAAATGTTAGGAACTATCGTAAACACCTCGTGCATCATCGCCGGCAGCCTGCTCGGAAGCCTGGCCCGGAAGGCCATCAAGTCCGAGTACCGGGACGCGCTGTACAATGCGATGGGACTGGCCGCGCTCCTGCTCGGGACTGGCGCCTTCGTCTCCAACATCTCCAAGAGCGAGTACCCGGTCCTATTCATCGCCAGTCTGGCCATAGGCTCGCTGACAGGTACAGTGCTGAAGATTTCTGACCGGTTCAACGGACTGGTCTCCAGGTACTCGAAATCGCGGCTGGCCGAAGGCCTCTCCACCGGCATCCTGCTCTACTGCATCGGCACACTGTCGATGGTCGGTTCGGTGATGAGCGCCCTGTACGGGGACAATACCTATCTGTTCACCAACGCCATGCTCGACCTCGTGACATCCACTGTCCTGGCCAGCACCTACGGCATAGGCATGATCCTGGCAGCCCCGGTGCTCTTTCTGTTTCAGGGGTCGATATACCTGGTCACCTCCCTGGCCGGTGACGTCATATCCGACAGCCTGATGTGCGAGATATCGATAGTCGGCGGAGTCCTCATCGCCAGCTCCGGACTCTCCATCCTCGGCATCAAGGACTGCAGGACCCTCAACATGCTGCCGGCCCTGCTCGTACCCGTACTGTTCTACATCGTCAAGTCGTTTTTTTAGAATATGAACCAGCATTTCGGAGAGATCATCTCGCTCATCGTCGCCGTCTCCTGGACCCTCACGGCACTGAGTTTCGAATACGCCAGCAAGAAAGTAGGCTCCCTGTCTCTCAACATCATCAGGCTGATCATGGCCATGGTGATGCTCGGAATCTTCCTGCTTGTCGTCACCGGCTCGCCCTTTCCTGTCAATGCTGGAGGGGCCGCCTGGCTGTGGCTCGCCCTCTCCGGCCTCGTCGGATACGTCTTCGGAGACTTCTGCCTCTTCAACTCCTATGTGGTCATCGGCTCCCGGCTCGGCCAGCTGTTCATGACCCTCGCCCCGCCGACAGCCGCTATCGCCGGATACTTCTTTTTAGGACAGAAGATGTCGCTGACAGCTATTGCCGGCATGCTGGTCTGTGTCGCCGGTATCGGCATCTCGATTCTCGGAAGGACGGACTCGGAAAATACTGACCAAGAGGGCACAACAGACAAGACATATCATGCAGACCATCACAGCAGTAAAAGACGCCATGGGCATGCCTTGAGGCACTACAGCAAACCGCACGGACTGCACCATCATCACAGAATCGGCATCAACCTTCCGCTGAAAGGCGTGCTCTTCGGCATCGGCGCCGGCATCGGCCAGGGTGTCGGACTGGTACTCAGCAAGATAGGCATGAACCACTACATGGAGGCCGCCCCGCCCGTCACCGACATAGACAACCTCGTCATCCCCTTCGCCTCCACCCAGATACGCGCCATCGCCGGTCTGGCCGGCTTCATAGTCATCATGTTCCTGCAGAAAAAGGGCCGCAGCCTGCTCGCCTCCTTCAAAGACGTAAAATCCATGGGCGCCGCCGCCACCGGCACCTTCTTCGGCCCCTTCCTCGGCGTATCCCTCTCCCTGCTCGCCGTCAACTACACCGAAGCCGGCATCGCCTCCACCATCATGGCCCTCACCCCCATCCTCATCATCCTCCCCTCCAAGCTCATCTACAAGGAGAAAGTCACCGCCAGACAGGTCATCGGAGCCGTCATCAGTGTCACCGGGGCGTCGCTGTTCTTCATCTGAGCAGAGCAGTCCGGTCTGTATGTGAGCAGAGCAGTCTGTAATTCAACTTTTCAGCCTACATTCACATTTCCAGCATATTACCTCCAATCACCGTACTACAGACACTGAGGTGTACCAAAAAAGTTGGACACCAAAACAAAAGTCATGAAAGAACAAGAGA
>ENA-OOXJ01000182-OOXJ01000182.1-human-gut-metagenome-genome-assembly--contig:-NODE-182-length-58127-cov-14.931068_pt1 | contig 58127 bp, 50 predicted proteins | sample MGYA00241587_ERZ501343 | MGnify/ENA primary metagenome ERZ501343 (study PRJEB25962, sample SAMEA2042918) | human gut metagenome | biome: human gut; feature: human-associated habitat; material: faeces... | reverse complement strand
TCAAGAAGATGCACACCATCGATGAGATGATGACCAACGGTACTTTCGAGACCCTTGCAAAGCGCGAGCGTCTCCAGATTACCCGTCAGAGGGCCAAGCTCGAGAAGAACCTCGGTTCCATCGCTGACCTCAACCGTCTTCCTGCAGCCCTTTTCGTAGTGGATGTACAGAAAGAGATGAATGCCGTTAAGGAGGCCAACCGTCTCAATATCCCGGTTATCGCAGTTGTTGATACATGTTGCGATCCTACCCCCGTTGATTATGTGATTCCCGGTAATGACGATGCCGCTAAGTCTGTTTCCGTCATCCTCGATGCTCTGTGCGGAGCCATCAAGGAGGGGCTGGAAGAGAGGAAGCTCGAGAAGGACAAAGAGGAAGAGGCCCGCGAGGCTGACAACGCCGCTTCCGGCAAGAAGATGCGTCCCCGCAAGGGTGCCGCTCCCAAGGCCGAGGCCGCTCCTGCCGCAGAGGCAGCTCCCGCAGCCGAGCCCGCTGAAGTAAAGGAATAATTTTAAAGAAAGGAAGACAATGGAAATTAAAGCAATAGACGTTCAGAAGCTCCGCAAGATGACCGGAGCCGGAATGATGGACTGCAAGAAGGCCCTCATCGAGGCTAACGGTGACTATGAGAGAGCTAAGGAGATCATCCGTGAGAAAGGCAAGCTCGTGGCTGCCAAGAGAGCTGACCGCGAGACTTCCGAGGGTGCCGTAGTAGCCAAGGTGGACGGCAGCAAGGGTATCCTCCTGTGCCTCGGCTGCGAGACTGACTTCGTGGCCAAGAACGAGGAGTTTCAGGCTCTTGCAAATGCCATCGCAGATGCAGCCATCAAGGCTATGCCCGCCGACATGGAGGCTCTCAAGGCCTGCACCATCGCCGACGGCCGCACAGTAGAGGCCGCTATTACTGAGCAGATCGGAAAGACCGGTGAGAAGCACTCCCTCGTAGCTTACGAGAAGATCGAGGCTCCCTACATCATTTCCTACATCCACACCATCAACGGTAAGCTCGGTGCTATCGTAGGCTTCAATAAGGAAGTACCTGTAGAGCTCGCTAAGGGCGTGGCCATGCAGGTGGCATCCATGAATCCCGTCGCAGTCAATAAAGAGGCCGTGCCTCAGAATGTTGTTGACGAGGAACTCAAGGTGGCAGTGGAGAAGACCAAGGAGGAGCTCGTGAAGAAGGCTGTTGACGCCGCTCTCAGCAAGGCCGGCATCAACCCCGCCCATGTCGACAGCGAGGACCACATCCAGTCCAACACCGCCAAAGGCTGGCTCACCCCCGAGCAGGCTGACCAGGCCCGCGAGATTATCAAGACCGTCTCCGCAGAGAAGGCCGCCAATCTTCAGGAAGCCATGGTCAACAACATCGCCAACGGCCGTCTGAACAAGTTCTTCAAGGAGAATACCCTTGAGGAGCAGGAGTATCAGATGGGCGACGGCAAGACCTCTGTCAAGGCAGCTATCGCAGCTATAGACAAAGAGGCTAAGGTGACCGTCTTCAAGAGGATATCTCTGGTTGACTAATTCTTCCCGCAAGGGTCGTATACATAGAAAATGCCGGAAGGACATCGCGTCCCTCCGGCATTTTATTTTCCTCGGTTCCGTCTGTTCTTATTTCAGAGGAGCGAGTATTACGATGTTGTTGCTTTCGGGAGTGAGGCCCTTGAGGATTTCATAGATGCGGGCTTTGTTCTCGTCGGAGAGGTTGCCTTCCTTCAGGGCCTTTTCTGCATCTTCGGCAAATGTCTCGGGGTCGGAGACAGTGTACCAGTAGCCGCCGGTGAAGGAAGCGTAGTCTGTCTCCCTGGCCAGATAGTCATTGAAGAAAGTCGTCCTGACGCTTTCTCCTGTGCGCCGGTCGGTGATGACGTACTCAGGCTTGCCGGCGCTGAATCCCCATTCAGTCTGTACAGGGTAGCTTACGCTGGTGATGAAGCGGTCGGGCAGCATGATATAGGAGTGGATGGGGGCGTCTTCGTTGACATTGAGGTTGTAGTCCTCGGATACCACCTCCTTGGTGTTGAAGTCGATGGTGTAGACCGGATCGAGGCGGCCCTCGTTGATGACATAGAGAGAGTCGCTGCCGCCGCTCCAGGTTATGAGCGACAGATCGAAGGCTCCTTCCACGTTGCCGTTGCTCTCAATCTCATTGCTGAAGTCGGGGGTGAGGGTCAGATGACCTGAGGGTATTTCCCAGAGCACATTGCCCTGCATGTCCTGCTGCCATGCAATCATCGGAACTATGTCCCTGAACGGGAGGGCGGCGACTGTTACTGTGCCGGCTTTTGAGTCCACAGAGAACTGTCCCTTGGGCACACCGTATTTCAGAGGAACCTCCTTTTTGAACTTTCCGGTGGCGATGTCGAAGCCTAAGAGAGTTTTGGTCTGCCAGGGCAGGAGCCATATCGTGCCGTCCTCCTCGTCTATCCTCGGAGCTCCGTAGGTGTTGAGGTATTCGCCCGGACCGCGGCCGATGGTACCTACGTCGCAGAGGAACTTACCTGTCGCACGGTCGTAGAGCTTGGCCGGACCGCGCATGGATGCTCCGATGCAGATGTAGTGGTCACTGAATGCGTAGTTGTAACCGGTGGCGAATGCCTCGACCCTGCTGTCTAAGGCGATAAACTCAGGCTCTGCGGCCAGCTCTGAGATGTTGGTGACCGGCCCCTTGTCTACGCGGTTGAAGTTGACGCTGATGAGGTTTCCGTCTCCGTTGCCGGAACCGCAGGATGCGGCTAAAACGATTACTGCCGCGATTGCTCCTGTTTTGATGAGGTTCTTTTTCATAATAGGTGTTGTTTGCTGTGGATAAAATCAAAGTTGTCTCGAATGTAGGAAAAAAATTTGGAAATCCTCAGCACTCACTAATATTTTTTTTTAGAAACATCTACTCCTCACGGAACGGGGAACTTTTTCTACATTTGCATAAATCTTTTGATGCACGATGAAAATGAGGTTCTTGAATGTATTTATGTTGCCGGCCGTGATATGCTTGGCGCTGCTGCTGACTGCCGGATGCGGAGACAGGGTGCCCCGGTTTACGGCGGAGGAAACGGATCTGGTAATGTCTTCGGACGGAGTTATGCGGGTGCTGCTGGTGACTTCGCCGGAGGATTCGATAGTGCTTCGGACTCAGAGTGTGGATCTGGCGGGGAAGGACCTGCAGTCGGAGGTCTATGAGCGTCTGGCACGCAGGATGATAGCTACGGTAACGGATTCCACGCAGGACGGGGTAGGGCTGGCTGCTCCCCAGGTCGGCCTGAATCGTCGGGTAGTGGCCGTCATGCGCTATGATAAGCCCGGATATCCGTTCGAAGTGTATCCCAACATTCATATCGAGCATTTTTCCGATCAGAAGCAGACTGGTCCGGAAGGCTGTCTTTCCATTCCAGAGATCGCCGGTGACGTTGAACGCTCTCAGCAGATAGTTATCCGCTACACTGACCCGGAGACTCTGTCTGAGGTCCGCGATACCGTGGACGGCTATACGGCAGTCATCTTCCAGCACGAAGTCGACCACCTCGACGGCATCCTGTTCACAGACAGGCTGACAGCTCCGGCTGGTTCTGGAAGGTGACGGTGAAAAGCAACTTTCGTCGGCACCTTCCGGAGCGAGCTGCCGCAACGGCAGAGAATCGCTGGAAATAGTGCCGTTGTGGAAGAGGGCTGAATGAGATGGGAAAACAGTGGCGTGTGAAAGGGCGGATATAAAAGGGCGGGAATGAAAAACCCCGGCTGCCGGAGATATGGCTGTCGGGGTTTGTAATTTAGGTTGCCGGGCGGACTGTTACTTCAGCACGCCGAGTTCCTTGCCGATCTTGGTGAAGGCGGCAACGCATCTGTCGAGGTGCTCCTTCTTGTGGCCGGCGGATACCTGTACACGGATGCGGGCCTGGTCTTTAGGCACTACAGGATAATAGAATCCGGTTACGAAGATGCCCTCGTCCTGCAGGCGGGCGGCCATCTGCTGGGACAGCTTGGCGTCGTACAGCATGACGGCGCAGATAGCTGACTCGGTGGGCTTGATGTCGAAGCCGGCAGCCTTCATCTTGCTGATGAAGTAGTCTGTGTTCTCGTGCAGACGGTCCTGAAGCTCGTTGGACTCCTGCATCATGTCGAACATGCGGATACCTGCAGCGGCAATCATAGGAGGAATCGAGTTGGAGAAGAGGTACGGCCTTGACCTCTGGCGCAGCATGGCGATGATCTCCTTCTTACCGGTGGTGAATCCGCCGACGGAGCCACCGAATGCCTTTCCGAGGGTACCGGTGATGATCTCGATCTGACCGCGGAGGTTGTAGCGCTCGGTAACACCGCGTCCGGTCTTGCCTACGACACCTGCGGAGTGCGACTCATCGACCATAACCATGGCGTTGTACTTCTCGGCGAGAGCGTGGATCTTGTCGAGAGGACATACATTGCCGTCCATCGAGAATACACCGTCGGTAACGATAATGCGGTGACGCTGTGCCTGGGCTTCCTGGAGGCATTTCTCCAGTTCGGCCATATCGGCGTTGGCGTAGCGGTATCTCTTGGCCTTGCAGAGACGTACACCGTCGATGATGGAAGCATGGTTGAGAGAGTCAGAGATGATGGCGTCCTGATCGTTCAGCAGGGGCTCGAATACGCCTCCGTTGGCGTCGAAGCATGCAGCGTAGAGGATGGTGTCCTCTGTGCCGAAGAACTCAGCGATCTTGGCCTCGAGTTTCTTCTGCAGGTCACCTGTACCGCAGATGAAACGAACGCTGGCCATACCGTAGCCGTGTGTGTCGAGGGCTTCCTTGGCTGCGTTTACCAGTTCCTTGCTGTCAGCGAGGCCGAGGTAGTTGTTGGCGCAGAAGTTAAGGGCTTTGGTGCCGTCCTGAAGGGTGATTTCGGGACCCTGGGGAGTGACGATGACGCGCTCCTCTTTGTACAGACCGGCTTCCTTGATGCTGTTCAGTTCATTCTGAAGATAGGCTTGAAAATCTTTGTACATAATATTGAGTGTTTAGAGTATTTTTCTGAATGCAAAAATAATAAAATCGCGGAAGAGTTGTCAGGTGAATTTTGATTTGCATGAAATAATTTTTAACTTGCAACGAAAAAACCGTCAGTGCTATGAAAAAAACAACCGCCGCGCGAATCTTAAGTACAGTCGCTGTAACAGTGTTATATGCGATGATTATTTCTTCAACTGTGTCTTGTAAACGGGATTATCCGTCCGACGGCGAGCTCTCCGAATATGCCGGACGGATAAATGATGTAGGAAGCGGTCTTGTAGACTGGCTGGATGATCTTTTTCAGGTCAATATGTGTCTCGAAGCAGAGGATTCTGCGGCGCGGGACAGTATCCTTGCCATGTATTTCGGACGGTCGGCTGATACTGTCTTATTGGACGGAGATGGAGATGTCGTCTATATGGCCAGGCAGTGGATGGATTATACGATCAATACCGGCGGCCGTACTCTCAGTGAGGACGGTGCAGTATGGAATGTCTCGTACCGCTGGTTCAAGCCCTGGGGAAATTCTGAAAGTTTTGAGATAATCATTGCCCGAAAACCCGACGGCAGCTATGCCGTTGAGGGAATGTTTTTGGCAAACGGGCTGTGGGAATACTTCATTGCCTATTCACAAGTGAATTTGGAATTTACGACGTCTCTTGCAGGTGTTTCTTACTGGGCTGAGGGAGGGACAGGCTCCAGTGTGAGAAATACTGTAAAATACAAGTTCAACGGCTGGATTGACACGTATTATGGAGACAACGGCTCTCCCGATGAGGAGATGCCTCAGTTCAATATGAGTCTCACGGATGTTTCGGCGTACAATCCCAAGGAGTACATAGGCAGCGAACCTGTTTTTTCGGGCAAGGACTATTATCTTCGGGGCGGTAGCCTCGAATGTCTTGTCATGGCTCCGGGCAGGTCTCCGGGTGTTATGTACATAGACGTGGGTGCCGGGGGAGTATGGGATATGGAATGGGAGCCTTTTGCCGAAGGATAACAGAATTTTTCAGAAAAATTTGGAAACTGCGGAAGTTTTTTTAGTTTTGCGCCCTGATTATGACAAACAGGGAGCAGATACTGAGAATTACGTCCGCACTTTTTTTGGAACATGGCTGCAAGTCGCTGACAATGGATGAGGTGGCTTCTGCCAACGGTATGTCCAAGCGTACGATCTATGAACTTTTTCACGATAAGGCGGAACTCTTGCAGGAGTGTATCCTGCTTATGCACAGGGACAATATGAATAAGTCGGAGGACGAGCTGGCAAAGGCCGGCAATGTCTTAGAATGGTTCATGCACTCGCTCCGGAACGAGGACAGCCAGCGCATGACCTTCTATTACGATTTCTTCACGGAGGTCAAGAAATATTACCCGGAGGTGTTTCTGAACGTGGTCAAGGATGTCAACCGCTGGCACTGCGAGCTGCTGGAGCGGATCATAGAGCAGGGGCAGAAGGAGGGCCTGTTCATCACCGGTGTCCTGGACGCCCACAGCATTTCCCTCCAGCTCTTCGAACTCTCGGTGGCCGTGACCGACAGGGCGGTGCGCAATTATTTAGAAATAAAGCACGACCGCGGTTCAGACTGCCTGATGCTCTTTCTTATCAGGGGAATAGCTTCGGAGAAGGGCAGGGCCTATATCGATGAATATTTAGAAAATAATAAATCAATGTTAAAATAATAATGAGACAATCCATCAAGACAACAGCTCTTCTGTGCTTTGCCGCAGCCGTCTCCATGACGGTAGAGGCATCTCCCCTGCAGGCATTGCAGGCGGGGCCGCCGCAGGAGCGGCAGGCACATGTGCAGCAGGAGCCGACGGACTCCTCTGTGCTGTATTTTACCCTCGATGAGGCGATGAGCTATGCTTTAGAGCACAACTGGGATCTTCAGAACTCCTCCATAGCTGTCCGTCAGGCCGAGGCCGACCGCTGGACCGCCATTGCCAGCATGCTGCCCCAGGTCAACGGAACCCTGGACTATTCGAACTACATGGGCTATAAGATGGCCTTCGGAGAGACCGGCCTCTCGATAGCGATGCCTCCATACGGCTCTATAGGTGTCAATGCCGCCTTAGCCGTCAGCGGAGCGCAGGTCATCAGCGCCCTCATCGGCAAGATCTCCGTGGAGATGTCCGACGTCACCCGCCGGCAGTCGCAGCAGGAGGTCGCCGAGCAGGTGCGGCTCCTGTATTTTTCCGCCTTGGTGAGCGGCCAGACACTGGAACTGCTGGAGCGTAATTTGGAAACGGTGCGCAGGCTGCACGAGTTCTCCCAGAAGTCCGTGGACGCCGGAGTGGCCGAGCAGGTGGACGCCGACCAGATACTGGTGCAGGTGGCTACCCTCGAAACCTCTATTAACGAGGCCCGCCGTGGTTTGGAGATGATCTACAACTCCATGCGCCTGCAGATGAACATCGGTTTCGACAAGGAGATAGTCCTGACCCAGACCCTGGATGAGCTGATGGACGTGGAGCGTTCCCTCGATCTGCTCTACGACGATTTTATTCTGGAGAACAACTTCTCCTACCAGCTGGCCCTCAAGAGCACCGACCTCTACCGCCAGCAGAAGAACCTCGCCGGATGGGCCTACGGACCTACCCTGAGCGCATTCTACCAGTACACGGGCCGAAAGTATTTTTCCGACGAGATGACCATGAACATGACTCCCCCGAACATGGTGGGAGTGACTCTGTCGATTCCCATTTTCTCCTCGGGGAAAAATTTCGAGACATTCAAGAAGGCCAAGTTAGAGTATCAGAAGCAGCTCAACACCTTAGAGAACACTGAGATGGCCCTTAAGATCCAGCACCGCCAGCTCAAGTACAACCTCTCCTCCGCCTACGAGCGCTACCAGACCCAGCTCAAGAACGTGGAGGTGTCCCAGAAGGTGTTTGACAACATCGGCAAGAAATACGAGTTCGGCCACGCCTCCAGTCTCGACGTGACCAACTCGGCCACCACCCTCATCACAGCCCAGAGCACCTACGTGCAGGCGGCCTTAGACTATGTGACAGCCCAGATCGAGCTCGAAAAACTACTCAACAAGAATACATACACTCAGGAAGAAAAATAAGCCATGAAAATCAAAGTAATAGCCACAATCACAGCCTGCGCCGCACTGCTCAGCGGCTGCGGCGGCAACAAGACCGCGGATGTCGCGGAGGAAAGGGTAGAGCAGGTACGCACCACCCCGCTGGCCTATCAGGAGGTATCGAGGCAGATAGAGCTCTCGACCACCCTGCAGGGCTATGACCAGATGAACATCTCCCCCTCGCTGACGGGTCTCATCGAGAAGATCTACGTCGAGGTTGGTGACCGTGTGCGCAAGGGAGACACCCTCGTTCGGATGGACCAGAACCAGCTCAACACCACCCGCATAGCATTTGCCAACCTCCAGATAGAGATGAACCGCGTGCAGATGCTCCTCGAGAGCGAGGCCATCTCCCAGCAGACCTACGACCAGACCAAGCTGAGCTACGACCAGACGCAGGAGACCCTCCGCTTCTTAGAGGAGAACACCTTCGTAAGGGCGCAGTTCGACGGTGTCATCTCGGCCAAGACCTACGAGGACGGGGAACTCTACAGCGGGGCCCAGCCCATCCTCCAGCTCACCAAGATCAATGAACTGAAGGCTTACGTCAATGTACCCGAGACCTATTATCCTTTAGTCAAGAAGGGAATGCAGGTCAATGTCTATTCGGACATCTACCCCGGCCGGGCCTTCCCCGCGTCTATCGAGATAGTCTATCCGACCGTAGACCCGGCTTCCCATACATTTACCCTCAAGCTGCGGATTCCGAACTCCTCCGAGCTCATCCGTCCGGGCATGTACGTGAGCACGGTGCTGGACCTGGGCCGGACCGAAGCCCTCGTGGTGCCCTACCAGGCGGTACTCAGGCTCATCGGCTCCAACAACCGCTATGTCTTTGTGGATGAAGGCGGCGTGGCCAAGCGCGTCTTCGTGGAGATAGGCGAGCGTCACGACCAGACGATAGAAATCTCCAGCGACAGCCTGAAGGTCGGCGACCCCATCGTCACCACCGGCCAGGCCAAGCTCGTGGACGGAGTCAAACTCAATGTGGTACAATAATCCCCGCCTGCGATGAGTATCTACAAATCAGCGATCAACCGTCCGGTGACGACCCTTCTGGTATTCGTCGCCGTGATAGTGATAGGCGTGTTCTCGTTCCTGAGGCTGCCTATCGACCAGTTCCCGGAGATGGACCCGCCGTACATCTCCGTGCTGACCGTATATCCGGGAGCCAGTGCCTCCGAGATAGAGACCAACGTTACGAAGATCATAGAGAACAACCTCAACTCCGTAGACTACCTCAAGGAGATTACCTCCACCACCAAGGACAATATCTCGGTGGTGATGCTCGAGTTAGAGTGGGGTACGGATCTGGACGAGATTATAAACGACGTAAGGTCGTACATAGACATGGTGACGGACGAGCTGCCCGACGGCTGTACCAACCCGTTCATCTTCAAGTTCAGCACCAGCTCCATGCCTATCCTCCAGTACTCGATTACGGCCGACGAGAGCTACCCGGGACTGGACAAGCTGCTCAACGATGAGATCATCCCGCAGCTGAGCATGGTAAACGGTATCGGAAACCTGACCCTTTCCGGCTCCCCGGAGCGCTATGTGTACGTGGACATCGACCAGCAGAAGCTGGATGCCTACGGCCTCCCTCTCGAGACCGTCGGCAGCGCGATAGCCGCCAACAACCTCAACCTATCCTCCGGTACCGTCAAGATGAACAAGGAGCAGTATCAGCTCGAGGTGCGCAGCGAGTACGTCGAGAGCTCCGAGATCAACGACATCGTGGTGACAGTCACCCCCGAGGGCCGTCAGGTCTTCGTGCGGGATTTAGCCACTGTGCGCGACACGATCAAGGACCTGAGCCTCGACGAGAAGACCAATGGCCGCGAGAGCGTCCGCCTCATGGTGACCAAGCAGACCGGCGCCAACACCGTGCAGATCTGCCAAGACCTCGAGAAAGAGCTGGCCAAGATAGAGAAGACCCTGCCCAAGGACATTAAGATAGAGACCATCTACGACTCTTCGGAGGACATCCAGAACTCCATCAGCTCCTTAGAGGAGTCGATTCTGTACGCCCTGCTCTTCGTGGTGCTCGTGGTGCTCTTCTTCCTCGGAGAGTGGCGCTCGACCCTGATTATCTCCCTGACCATCCCTATATCCCTGATTGTGGCCTTCATCTACCTGATGTTAGCGGACAGCTCGCTGAACATCATATCCCTCAGCTCCCTGACCGTGGCCATCGGTATGGTGGTGGACGACGCCATCGTGGTGCTCGAGAACATCACCAAGCACATCGAGAGGGGTTCGTCGCCGAGGGAGGCGTCCATCTACGCGACCAACGAGGTGTGGGTATCGGTTATCGCCACGACTCTCGTGATAGTGGTGGTGTTCGTGCCGCTTACGATGCTTACCGGTATGGCCGGCATCATGTTCAAGGAACTCGGCTGGTTAGTGACCATCATGGTATGTACCTCCACTGTAGTGGCCATCACCCTGACCCCCATGCTCTGCTCCAAGCTGCTCAAGGCCCGTCCGGTGCGCATCAACGAGAGGGGCGTCATCGAGAACATCCCGCCCAAGCGCAACTTCTACCAGAGATTCGTTATCCCCATCCTCGACGCTCTGGACCGCGCATACGCCCGGCTGCTGCGCTGGTGCCTGCATCATAAGGCCATCACCCTCGGCGCCATCGTGCTCTTCTTCTTCGCTTCCATCACTCCCTTCCTGATGGGCAAGATCGGAACCGACTTCATCCAGGAGACCGACAACGGCCGTCTGTCCGTATCCATCGAGCTGGCCACCGGTTACCGTATCGAGGAGACAGCGAAGATGGCCCGTCACATCGAGAGCCGCTTCTATGAACTGGTGCCCGAGATAGAGCTGATATCCACCTCCGCCGGTACCACCGACGACGACGGAGTCTCGGCCATGTTCTCCTCGACCATGAACAACACCATGTCCATGACTGTAGTCTGCAACAAGAAGAACGAGCGCGAGCGCTCCATCTTCGAGATAGCCGAGGTGCTGCGTAAGGAACTGGCTTCCTATCCCGAGATCATCGACTACCAGTGCGACGTATCCAGCTTCATGGGCGGGGCCTCGTCCACAGTGGACGTGGAGATCTACGGCTACAGTTTCGACGAGACCAACGCCTTCGCCCAGGAGGTCCGCAACGCCATCCGTGACAACGTGCCCGGAGCCCGCGACATCGACATCAGCCGCGAGAAGGACCGTCCCGAGATCAAGATTAACCTCGACAAGGAGAAACTGGCCTACCACGGCCTCAACTCCTCCACCGTCTCCACCTACGTGCGCAACCGCGTCAACGGCATGGCCTCCGGCTACCTCAAGGAGGACGGAGACGAGTACGACATAGTGGTGCGCCTGCAGGAGGAGGACCGCAACTCCATCACCGACATCGAGGACATGACCATTCCCACCGCCACCGGTGCGATGATCAAGATAAAGGAACTCGGCAAGATTGAGGAGTATTTCGCCCCGCCTACCATTGAGCGCAAGAGCCGTCAGAGGATAGTGACCATCTCGGTGACCCCGTATGAGACCTCGATGGGCGAGCTGGCAGCCGGCATACAGCAGACCGTGGACCGGATGGGCGTACCCAGCGGCATCACCGTCCGCCTGGCCGGTAACTACGAGGACCAGCAGGACACCTTCCAGGATCTGCTGCTCCTCCTGGCCCTGATCATCCTGTTGATATACATCGTGCTGGCCTCCCAGTTCGAGTCCTTCGTCAAGCCGGTGATGATCATGACCGCAGTGCCCTTCGCCCTCTCCGGCGTGGTGCTCGCCCTGTGGATAACGGGTACTACCCTCGACATGATCGGCTCCTTAGGATTCATCATGCTGGTGGGTATCGCGACCAAGAACGCCATCGTGCTCGTGGACTACACCAACCTGATGCGCGACCGCGGATACGAGCTCAACGAGGCCATCGCCCTCTCCGGAGCCTCCCGTCTGCGTCCCGTGCTCATGACCGCCATCACCACCTTCCTCGGCATGCTGCCTATGGCCCTGAGCCAGGGTGAGGGCGCCGAGATGTGGAAGCCCATGGGTATCGTCGTCATCGGCGGTCTCCTCGTGGCCACGGTGGTGACTCTCGTAGTGGTGCCCGTCTTCTACGCCCTGCTCTCCCGCCACGGTGAGAGGGACAAGGATAGGAAGACCCGCTCCCAGTTCATTTTCATGCAGCTGTCTCCCAACCCCGAGGGCGATGACCCCGAGGTGCGCAGGAGGCAGGAACTCAACCAGTAAAAATGGAGGATACCTATTATGAAATGTGTCTTTATAGTATATAACCAGGCCAATACCGAGAGGGTGGAGTACATGCTCGACGAGCTGGGCATCCGCGGCTTCACCTTCTTTGAGCAGGTCCAGGGCCGCGGCAGCAGGGACGGAGAGCCCCGCCGCGGCACCCATACCTGGCCGGAGATGAACTCCGCCATGATGACCGTGGTCGAGGACGACCGCGTCGAGGAACTGCTTCAGACCGTCCGCAAGCTCGACAACCGCAACCGCGAGGTGGGTGTGCGGGCCTTCGTCTGGAATATCGAGCAGACAGTGTGATTTTTTGAATACAATTTTTGATTTTGGTTATCTTTGCGCCTTCATTTGAGTTACTGCAATGGAGAGCATAAAGGAAATCTACAAGATAGGCAAGGGTCCGTCGAGCAGTCATACGATGGGCCCTAAAAAAGCAGCGGAGATGTTCAAGGGCATGTATCCCGGGGCATCTTCGTTTACTGTTACCCTCTACGGCAGCCTGGCCGCAACAGGCAAGGGGCATATGACCGACGTGGCCCTCATAGAAGCCCTCAAGGATGAGCGGAGCCCCCGGGTGGACATCATCTGGAAGCCGGACGTCTTCCTGCCCCAGCACCCCAACGGCATGAATTTCCAGGCCTTCGACTCCGAGGGACACCAGATGGGCGAGAAGACCCTGTTCAGTATCGGCGGCGGAGACATAAGCGAGGACGGACGCCGCCAGCCCGAGAAGAGCATCTATCCCTACAGTAAGATGAAGGACATCTTAGGATGGTGCAACAAGTACAACTCCTATTTCTGGGAATACGTCGCCCAGCACGAGGACCCCGACATCTGGGACTTCCTCTATGACCGCTGGGTGGTGATGAAGAAGGCCATCGAGGACGGTCTGGACCACGAGGGCGTCCTGCCCGGCGGCCTGAACGTGCGCCGCAAGGCCTACTCCTACTACCAGCACGCGATGAGCTACCAGAACACCATGCAGCGCCGCGGCCTGCTCTTCGCCTACGCCCTGGCCGTTTCTGAGGAGAATGCCTCAGGCGGCACCATCGTCACTGCTCCTACCTGCGGTTCCTGCGGAGTGCTTCCCGCAGTGCTCTACCTGATCCATACCCAGTACGGAGTCTCCGAAAAGAAGATTATCAATGCCATGGCCACCGCCGGGCTTTTCGGCTCGGTCATCAAGGCCAATGCCTCCATCTCCGGGGCCGAGGTCGGCTGTCAGGGCGAGGTAGGCAGCGCCTGCGCCATGACCTGTGCCGCCGCCACCCGTCTCTTCGGGGGCACTCCTCCCCAGATTGAGTGCGCCGCCGCCATGGGCATGGAGCATTTCCTCGGCCTGACCTGCGACCCTGTCTGCGGCCTGGTCCAGATACCCTGCATCGAGCGCAATGCCTTCGCCGCCGCGAGGGTGATGGACTGCACCCAGTACTCCCTGATGTCGGACGGCAGTCACATTGTTCCGTTTGATACAGTTATAGAGGCCATGAAGCGAACCGGGCATGATCTCCCCAACCTTTACAAGGAAACTTCGGAGGGCGGATTGGCATATCTGGTAAAGAAGAAGGAATAAAATTTACTATATTCGCAGAATGAAGCGTTTTGGACAGATTATAGCGGTATCAGTGATAGCGGTGACAGCATCCTTATTCCCTCTGACGGCTCAGAGTGATGCATCCTCCTTTTTCAAGGTGGGTGTAAAAGGCGGTATCAACTTTACGTCCCTCAGCCGTTTCGAACTCGGATATATTTCCGAGTCAGTGAGCTCCTACACCGGTTTCAATGCGGGAGTGGCATTCAGCTTCGACCTACCTGTGCAGGGAATGACTATACAGCCTGAACTGAATTATGTCTCCAAAGGAGCAATGTACCGCGGTCCGGAGAATTTCAGTTTCCGTACCGATTTCGTGGAACTGCCGGTGAATCTTCAGGTCGGGCTTGACCTCATATTCCTCAGACCGTATCTGATGGTGTCTCCCTATATCGGATATGCGGTTCTTAAGAAACCGGAAGCTATGGAGTGGTCGGAGATCAACCGTTTCCAGTATGGAGTGGGCATTGGTGGAGGTGTGGACTTCTGGAGATTCCAGCTTCAGGTCAAGTACAACTGGAACATCGGCCAGCTCGCGAAACATCTCCCCGAGGATGGTCTCTCTGCCAGTGACACAGGGTTCGAGATTCATCCTGCCGGGCCGGTCAGGATGGGCAATTATCGGGGACTTGAAGTTAATTTGGTATTTTTCTTTTAGTAATTTAATAATAGTTAAAAATTATGTTAGCAATTAACGATTCCAACTTCGAAGAAATGGTAATCAACTCCCAGATTCCTGTACTTTTGGATTTCTGGGCACCCTGGTGCGGCCCCTGCCGCATGATCTCTCCTATCGTAGAGGAGCTGTCCAAAGAGTATGAGGGCAAATGGCTCATCGCGAAGTGCAACGTGGACGAGTCCACAGACATCCCCATGAAGTTCGGCATCCGCAACATCCCTACTCTGCTGTTCTTCAAGGGCGGTGTAATGAAAGAGAAGATGGTCGGCTCCACAACGAAGGCCGCCATCGTCGCCAAAATGAACTCAATAGAGTAAAACACATTTTATTATGAAAAAGATTTTCTCAATCCTCACTCTTGCCATTCTGGTCACTGCTGTACCGGCCAGTGCTCAGCCCGGCGAGGACTTCTTCAACCTCGGCGTCAAGGCTGGAATGAATTTTACAAACATGTCCCAGCCTGAAGATGCCTTCCAAAGTGGATTTCTGAAAACTTACACAGGATTCAGCGCCGGTCTCGTCTTCAATTTCAACCTCCCCTTAGGTTTTGAAATCAATCCTGAGCTGCAGTATGTGCAGTCGGGCTATCTGTTAGACTCTTCGCTCGAGTCGGTCAACAGCCGCTATACTTCCGGTTCTGTCAGGGTTCCCATCAACCTGCAGTGGGGATTCCGCTTCCTCGGTGTCGTCAAACCGTACGTAGTGGTGTCGCCCTATGTGGGTGCTGTTCTGTTCGGAAAGAACACTACACGTGTCGGAGACAGTAAGGTGGAGACTATGCTCAACGAGGATATCTCCCACTTCCAGTATGGAGTAGGAGTCGGTGCAGGTCTGTATGTATGGAGATTCCAGCTTGCGTTCAAGTGGAACTGGGACCTCAATCCCATTCTCAGCAACAGGGTAAGGCAGACAGCCATCGGGGGAAGCGAACTTATCCCCAAGCATAAGTCTAAGTTCAACGGAGGCGAACTGTCCCTGGCATTTTTCTTCTAATAAACGGAAATGACACTGACCGAAGACATCAGACGGACGATAGCCCCGGAGTGGGAGGGGTTTGAAAGGCTCCTTTCGGAGACCTTGGCCTCCCGCAGTGACCTTCTCAACAAGATTAACGCCTATCTCCTCGATGCTTCAGGCAAGAAACTGCGACCGCTGCTGGCCCTCGTAACCGCGAAGGCCTGCAGCGGTTCTATTAATCAGAAAGCCATAGCCTGCGCTGCTGTCTCAGAGCTTATTCACACGGCGACTCTTCTTCACGACGACGTGGTGGACGACAGCGACCAGCGTCGTGGCCGTATGACGGTCCGCAGACTCTTTTCTCCCGGAGCCTCCCTGCTGATAGGGGACTATTGGCTGACGCGGGCCATTCACCTGCTCATCACTTACGGGTGTCCTATGGAAGTCTTAGGCATCTATTCTAAGTCTCTCGAGGAACTGTCTGAAGGTGAAATCATCCAGATGGAATTAGCGGACAGCCTAAGAGCTACTGAGGATGACTATATCCAGGTTATCAGGCGGAAGACGGCTTCCCTCTTTATCGCCTCAGTCAAAGGTCCGGCCATCGTCTCGGGTGCCTCGGATGAAGTAGTATCGGCTATGGAGCAGTATGCCTACTGGTTGGGATGCAGTTTCCAGATAAGGGATGATATTCTGGACTATCATTCCAGTGCTGAGACCGGCAAGGATAGCGACAGCGATATCATGGAGCGCAAGATAACTATGCCGCTGCTCTGTGCCCTGCGAAATGCTCCGGAGGAAGAGGCAGATATCCGCCGACGTATGGGCGATATTACCTGCGATCCGTCCAAGCAGGAGCAGGACAGGGAGGTGGCGGCAGAAATACGCGCATTTGTCCTGTCGCATGGGGGCATAGAATCCGCAGCCGGGGTGCTGCGGGAATATACAGTCCGTGCCCGGAAGTATCTCGATGTGCTCCAGCCGTCTGCAGCAAGAGACGGATTAGATGCAATAGCCGCTTATGTCAGCGGTCTATAATCTCCACCTTACATAAGTAATAGGTTTTCCTTCAGCGAGGAACATCTGCTCGTAGAATGTCTTGATGGACAGCAGCGGCTCCCTCTCCGCGAGGCCTGAGCCGTATATGTCGCTGTCTGCCTCTATCAGAGTATGCCCGCCTTCGCGGATCACTTCGAGTGTGGACTCGTGCAGGAGCTGGCTGTCAGTCTTCAGGTGCATGATGCCGTCCGGCTTGAGGAAATGTGAGTATCTCTCTAAGAAAATGGGACTGGACAGTCTCTTGTTGGGCTTCTTGGGCTGGGGGTCGGAGAAGGTAAGCCATATCTCCGATACTTCGTCCGGACCGAAGAGAGAATCTATGAAATCTATTCTCGTGCGCAGAAACGCCACATTGGGCATGGCGTGCTCAGTCGCGTATTTGGCGCCTTTCCACAGACGCGCGCCCTTGATGTCCACTCCTATGTAGTTGTTCTCAGGAAACTGCTCAGCAAGTGCGATAGTGTATTCCCCTTTTCCGCATCCGAGTTCGAGGATTATCGGGCGGTTATTTCCGAATATTTCCGTGCCCCAGTGACCTTTGAGCGGATGATCCTTGTGCAGGACATCCTGCATGGGGGGCTGGATGAGGCATCTGAACTGTTCGTTTTCCTTGAATTTTCTGATTTTGTCTTTTCCCATGTCAGTCTATGTCGTCGTTTGGTGTCATTTGTCCGCCGGATGTGACTATGATTCCGGCGCCGGTTATTGAGCCTGTGCTGTCTCTGAAGGAGACATTCATCGTCCATGTCCCTGATTCCTGCGGGATGATTCCGCTGCGGTACTGCCAGCGTATATCGTAGTAGGAAGTGGTGCCGGCTATATCTATCCGTTTCTCGGACGGATTCTCTCGCAGATACCTGCTTATCCCGCTGTAGTCAGAGGGCAGGGTTACGGTCTCAGTACCTGTGATACCGGAGGGTGAGACTATGATGATGTCCGCGGTAACTGACTCAGGTCCCTGGCCTTTGATAAAGCGGGCCATAAGGTCAACCGCGTAGACACACGCTGAGTCAGACATCACAAATGAGAACGAAGCCTTCTGCCCGCTTTCTTTAGTGAAGTCATGAAACTGAGACTGTGTGTCTTCACCTACGGAACAGGCAGCTATGGCCGCGCACATCAGTATGGCGGACAGCCGTGTGTGCACGGACTTGCTGGTCATTGTCTGTCAGATTTTTTATTGTTCTCCTCTCCGTTCCGGGCAGGTTTTTTCTTTTTCCTCTTCTTCTTGCGTTTGTTGTCGAAGCGGTCTATGCTGTCATCGCCGATTGAGGAGACGAAGTCTATGGGACGTTCTTCATCCCTGTCATCCTTGAGCAGTGTGGCCGGTTTGTTGCCTTTGCGGTTGGCGGCTATGATGCGGCGCACCTCGTCAACGGTCAGAGGAGCGGCCTTGGATATGTTGCCCTCCTCGTAGGAGAACCACATGATGCCTTTGAGGATGTCTGTCTTGACTAAGTATGCCGGTCCGTCCTGGAATTCCAAAGGGGAGTTGACGTTTGGAGTGTTGTTGTGGGCATCCACATAGACAGGCACTTCGTAGTTGATGCAGCACTTGAGTTTGCCGCACTGTCCTGCTAATTTCTGGGGATTGAGCGAGAGGTCCTGGCAGCGGGCGGACTGGGTGGAGATGGACTGGAAATTTGTGATGTACTTTGAACAGCACAGTGAGCGGCCGCAGACACCGATGCCTCCGATCAGGCCTGCCTCCTGACGGGCTCCGATCTGTTTCATCTCTATCCTGATGCGGAACTCTTCCGCAAAGACTTTGATGAGCTGACGGAAGTCCACCCTCTCGTCTGCGATATAGTAGAATATGGCCTTCGAACCGTCGCCCTGAAACTCTACATCCCCGATTTTCATGTTTAATCCCATGTCAGCGGCTATCTGACGGGACCGGATCATGGTGCTGTGCTCACGGGATATGGCTTCCTGCCATTTCTCGAGGTCGAGGGGTCTGGCTTTGCGGTAGATTTTCTTGAATTCCTTGGTCTCCATGTCGTAGTGGTTACGAAGCATCTGCCTGCCGACTATAGGGCCCTCGAGGGTAATGATGCCTACATCGTGTCCGGTTGCGGCCTCCACCACTACGATATCGCCTCTCTTGAGAAGCTGACGCGATGTGTTCTCGTAGAATCCTTTACGTGTATTTTTGAAACGTACTTCGTAGAGATGGCTGAACTTGGGGTCGTTGATGCTGTCCAACCAGTTGAAGTCATGGAGCTTGCAGCATCCTTCATGATAGCTGCACAACAGCTCTCCGCTCTCTGTCCTCTCGGTGGTACAGCCTCGGGAACAGTCATATGTTATGTTATTTTCTTCTATTTTACCCATAATTTACAAAGATAAATATTTATCTTTGAATTTCGATATGCAATTCAAAGAAGTATTAGGAAACAAGGATCTCGCGCTCCGCCTTATCAGGATGGCGGATTCCTCACGTACCGGACATTCACTGATGTTCGTGGAGCGGGACGGCTGCGGTGCACTGCCGCTGGCAATGGCTTTTATACAGTATCTGATGTGCCGCGGACGCCATGAGGGGGAGGATTCGTGCGGTGTCTGTCCGAGCTGCCGCAAGATATCCGGGATGATGCATCCCGATCTGCATTTCGCTTTCCCGGTCAATTCAGCGGCAGGTTCGGGAGCATCGAAAAAGCCACTGAGCGGTTCCTTTATGCAGCCCTGGCGGGATCTGTATAAGTCCAATCCTTATTTCACGGAGGCGGATCTCTACTCCGGACTCGGAATAGACGGCAAGGCCGGAGTGATAAGTGTCGCTGAAGCAAAGGAGATTCTCGACTCTCTGAGTCTTAAATCCTATGAAGGGTACGGCAAGTATATGGTGGTCTGGCTGCCCGAGCGGATGAATGCAGAGGCGGCAAACCGTCTGTTGAAGATAGTCGAAGAGCCAATGCCGGATACATATTTTATATTCATTACTCATGCTCCGGAGAAAGTGATATCCACTATCCGTTCCCGTTCGCAGATGATCAGGCTGTATCCTGTGCCTGTGGAGGAGTCTGCACCGTACATAGCGTTGCACGCGGGAGTTACTGATGAAGAGGCTAAGGTTTATGCCCGGATCTCCGGCGGCAGTCCTGGGCTGGCTCTCAGTATGGCGACAGAGGGCTCGGCCGCTTCGCAATATCTGCCGGCTGTCACGTCTATGCTGGACGCGGTTGATAGAAAAGATATGGTCTCTCTGCTTGAGGGCAATGAGGCGCTGGCGGCGCTCGGCCGTGAAAAGCAGAAGGATTTCTGTGCATATTTGGAGGATTTTCTCCGTAAAGTCATGATGCACCGCGAAGGCTTAGCCTCCATAGCCGACGCACTGCCTTCGGAGAGAGAAGCGGTGGCAAGGTTCTGCCCGGTGTTCCATGACTCTTTCTATAGGAAATCTTTCAATGCTATAGAGGAGGCAAGGCAGTCTATAGAGGCCAATGTCAATGCAAAGATGATATTCTGCAATCTGTCCAATATGCTGTTTGCAATAAATAATTTTTAGGATATGATATTTTATTTTACAGGAACGGGCAATTCCCTTTGGGTGGCCCGTCAGCTCGGGGCGGCGTTCGGCGAGTCTCCTATAGCGGTGGCTGATGAGCTGAGCAGGCATCCGTCCGGAGAATGCATATATGATATCAAGTACGGCGAGCATCTTATATTGGTGTTCCCGGTTCACTCATGGGGGCCGGCGGAGATGATGTTGAGGTTCGTCAGCCGCATGACGCTGCACGGTTATGTGCATCAGCCTGTCTATGCGGTATGTACGTGCGGTGATACATGCGGGTGGACTGACCGTATAATCTCCGGGGCGCTTTCCCGCCGGGGGATAGATCTTACAGCATGCTGGTCAGTGCGTATGCCGAACAACTATATTCTTATGAAAGGATTCGGGGTGGATTCAGATGAAGTGCGTGAGACCAAGCTGCTTACTGCTCCGAATGAGGTGCGGGCGGTGGTGGATGCAATAAAGGGTGTCAAGGAGTACCGAAGCTATCTCATCGGTACTCATCCTTGGCTCAAGAGCCGTGTAATCAGTCGTCTGTTCAGGCATTTCTTAGCCGGCCCAGACAGTAAGACCAAATTCCATGTCAGTGATGCATGTATTGGTTGCGGACTCTGCGCCCGTGCATGTCCGACCGGAACTGTGGTTATGCAGGACGGGCGGCCGGTATGGGGACGCGGCTGCGTGCAGTGTACTGCCTGCATCAACCGCTGCCCTGTCCGAGCCATTGACTGGGGAAACATCACTCAGCAGCAGGGCCGTTACCGTCATCCGGAATTATGACCATCTCGCAGCGGGCGCAGTCGAAAACGGCTTTAAGCCGGCGTCCGTTATTGATCAGAATCAGCGGTGCGGCCTTTTCTCCGTGACGCTGTTTCGGACACAGGCCGAGCTCGTACCGTATGCAGTACTTGCACCGCATGAGTTCTGTCGAAGGGGACTGTTCTGTCTCGAAAGCCGGTTCCGGATCTATTCCGACGGAGTTATAGATGCTTCGGGCCAGTGTGTTGGCGCAGTTGAGCTGTACGCGCTGTGCCGGAGGAATTATTTTAGTACGGTCAATACGGTCAAACGGTATACTCTCTCTCATGTCCGGGACTCTTGCCGGTGGCTCCATCTTCATGGCGAGGTCACGGCGCAGTGCGTTGGCGGATGATGAAGGGAGGAATGGCAGCGGGCCCTCTTCAGGAAGTGCTGCTACTGTGAAAGTAAAGATTCCGCTGCGTTTAGACAGTGATTTCTGCAGCCCTTCCGCAGTCTTTGTACGGTTCTGCGCGGGTTCTGCAGTGAAATCTATATATGCTGACGGCCTGCCTCCTGTTGCTTCTGCGCTCAACCGATAGCCGTCCACTCCCCTGTGCTCGAGCTTAAGTACGGCAGGTATCAGCCGTTCCGGGGGATTGTTCTCTATGGCTTTCTCAAGAGAATGGTTGTAGCTCCTGTAGATTTTTGTGCCGGGAACCGGTGCGTGTCCGGCATTCTGGCTGTATGTTACAGTGCTGCCTTGTACTGTGTCCGCCCTCATCCCGGATACGTCTCCTTTGGAAGATACAAAGCAGAGTCCGTCTCCGTTCGCGAGGGGTGTGCTGAGGTTGTCATACAGGCGGAGCTTCATGCTGTTGCCCCGGATGCTTATTATTTCTCCTACAGGCTCTCCGATACCTTTGGCGTAATCTCCTGAATTCCATTTTCCCCGCGTGCCGTCGATGAAGTAGCGGGTGTAACCGCGGTTGAATGTGGCTTCCGGATGGGGGGAGAAGCCTCCGGAAGGGGATCCCCATGAGCTGCGGGCATATTTGCCGCTGCTTCCTGATATGATGGTGTCCAGCGCGTCGCTGTATGCTCTTACGATGTTCCTTACGTAGGATATGTTCTTGAGCCTGCCTTCGATTTTAAATGAACTTGCTCCGGCCTCTGCCATGCAGAGCAGTCTGTCCTTGAGCGAGAGGTCCTTGAGAGAAAGTATGGCTTTGCCGCGCAGCAGGAGTTTCCCTGAGGGTTCCATGACATCGTAGAGAGAGCGGCAGGCCTGTATGCAACAGCCTCTGTTTGCGCTGCGATGGGTAAGATACTGGCTCAGATAACACTGACCGCTGTAGCATACGCAGAGAGCTCCGTGTACGAAGCATTCGATCTCACAGTCGGGGACGACTTCTGATATTTCCCGGATCTGTACTGAACTCAGCTCTCTGGCCAGAACTATCTTGCGGAAGCCTAAGGAGGCTAACCAGCGGGCCTGTTCCGGAGTCCGGATGTTGCACTGGGTGGAGGCGTGCAGTTCTATGGGGGGAATGTTCATCTTCAGGATTCCGAGGTCCTGGATGATGAGAGCGTCGCATCCTGCCCTGACGGCGCTGAGTATACACTGTCGTGCGGCTTCTGTCTCGTGGCCGTAGATGATAGTGTTCAGGGTCAGATAGACTTTAGCCCCGAACCGGTGGGCGTAGTCGGTCAGGACTGCGATGTCCTCGAAGGAGTTACCTGCGGCCTCCCGTGCTCCGAACGAGGGACCGGCGATATATACAGCATCGGCACCGCAGTCGATGGCCGCGATGCCGATGTCTTTATTTCGTGCCGGAGCTAAGAGCTCAAGCTTTTTTACTGGCATTTGAGTTCTACGTTGACTTTATGCTTTGCGTACTCGGCGAACTGAGGGTTGTTCAGGATAGCCTTGTAGTTCTCGCAAGCGCCGGCCTTGTCGCCCTTGGCCTCGTAAGCAGTTGCGAGCTGATACTTTATCTGGTCGGCATTTCTGGCATTGGGAGAAGCTGTCAGGAATCCCTCGAAGTTTGCGATGGCATCGTCATAGTTCTTCAGCTGGAGAGCGGCTGTGCCGGCTATCTGCATTGCGGTAGGAGTGGGAAGGATGTCGAGAGACTTCTTTGCATTGTCGTATGCGCCCTGATAATCCTTGGCTTTGAGAACTTCAGCGGCTGTGCTGAGGTAGAGGGTAGCCATCTCCTTGTTGGCGGCTTTTTCCTGACCGAGCTCTGCGGCCTTTGTGAGGGCTGCGATTGCTGCGTCATTCTGGTCAGCGCGGGAAGCGGCCTGGCCTAAGCGGAGATATCCGTTGGCATCATTGGGATTAATCTCAACGACCTTCTGGTAGCATTCCATTGCTTCAGTGTAATTCTTCTGGTTGAGGGCGAGATTGCCTTTCTGCATGTATAGCTGGGGTATCAGTGACTGTGCGTCAGCAGCGATGTCCTCCTGGCCGTATTCGTTGGCCTTCTCTACAGCCTTGTTCAGGGTCTCGATGGCAGCATCGAGTTCATTGGCGGCAGCGAGCTCCTTGCCCATGGCGTTGATGAGGGTGGGAATATTCCTCTTGCAGTTGTAGGCAAGTTCTTCAGCCTCGGGCCCTATCAGTTCTGCCTGCGAGAGGGCTTCTTCAAAATAACCTAAAGCTGTTTCTTTGTCACCTGCGTTGAGCGCAGTTGCTCCTTCGTTGTAGAGGGCGGTCGCTGACTCCATGTCCTGAGCGAAGAGAGAGACCATGGAAAGTGCTGCGACAGTTAAAATTGCTAATACTTTCTTCATATTTTGTCTGTTATTTAGTGTTGCAATGATTATTGAGCTGACAAATATACTCATATTTTCATACATTTGTCCCATGAAACTGAAAATTTTCCTAATAGCAGCCCTGCTGGCGCACGCCAGTGCAGCTTTCTCCCAGATGGTGGGAGTGCTCGAAGATGATGCGAGGATAGTGCGGGATACTATGCCGAACGGTCTGGTATTCTATCTCGTAAACAATACATCTGTAAGTGGTTATGCCGATTTTGTATTCATCCAGAAAACCGGTGTGGCTCTTGAGGACAGCACCACCAAGGGGATGACATACCTGATGGAGTGCATGGCTTTGACGGAGACAGTAAATTTCCCTGACGGCGCTATATTTTCGTTTATCGACGACATGGGGCTGGACCGTACGGACGGTTTAGTTATAGATGCAGGAGACTATTATACCACTTATACTTTCAGTGACGTGCCCGTTACTAAGAACGACTATATGGTGGATTCCATGTTGCTGGCCATGTTCAATATGTCCTCGGCGCTGATAGTGGATGACCGTTCGGTAGAACGCGGCAAGAATTTTTTCCGCAATGTCTTTGCCGGCACCGAGACTCTTGACCAAAGGATACGGGATTCGGTCGCCCGCCGCTATTTTTCCGGAACATCCCTTATGAACCTGCCGCAGGACGAACTGTTCCGGAGAGTGGACAGTTATACTACAGAGGATGTCGAGCGCTTCTACAGGACCCGCTGCCGTCCGGATATGCAGGCCATAGTGATTGTGGGAGATATTGATGCCGCTGCGGTGGAGTCCAAGATCCGCTCCCTGTTCCAGGTGATGCCGAGGGCTTCAGGACCGGCGCCGGAGTTCCCTGATTCGGTGGTTGATGCTGCCGGAGGAGAGTTCTTTTATTTTAAGGACTGCGAGGCGGACTGTGCGAGGATTACGATAGACTATCCGTTGGCCCCCGTGGATGTCTCGCTGCGCACTACTGCCGTACCTTATATTTACGAGTATATCACTACCCTTGGGGTGGATATACTGCAGAGCCGTCTGCTGGCAGAATTGGAATACGCCCCGTTTTTCGCTAAGAGTGCGGATGTGGAGATAGTGCCGTTCCTCAACCGTCACTCCCTGCAGCTGTCGGTGGAGTGTGCTCCGGAAGACTATGTAGATGCTTATGTATTCCTGATGAGAGCAGTCCGCAGTATGCAGGAATACGGTGTTACGGCGAAAGAGTATGAGAAGGGACGCAGTGACTTCTTTTTCGATCTCGAGAACACGTACTCGCGCCGCGCGTCGTTGGATAACCGCTACTATACGGATCTGTGTGTGAGGAACTTTACTCAAGGCTATGCGATGGCCGGCATCGAATACTTCAAGGAGTATATCGAGACTGCAGGTCCTATGATGGACAGTACTGTTGTCAACAGTTTTATGCGGGCGGTTTTCTCGGATGAGGACAACAGAACAGTAGTGTGCTCTTCCCCGGAGCCGGCAGGAGGTTTGGAGTATTTTGCCGTGGACCCTGTGCCTCTTCGGGAAGACAGTCTGTATCTCAGCCCTGAGAGCCGGCGTTCAGGGGCCTCTTTTTTGGCTTCAGTGCAGGGCAGTGACAAATTTGTCAATACTGCGACAGGAGTTACTTCCCGGAGGTTGCCCAACGGTGCTACATTGGCTTACCGCCATATGTCTGTGGAGCCAGGGTGGGTGTATTTCGAGGCAGTTGCCCGAGGCGGAATCTCACTTTCGGAAGATGATGTGGATCTGCTCCGGGCCTATGTCGATGATGTGGCCCGTATAAGTATCAACGGCGGACTGAATGTCTTCGAGCTTTCTCGGCTTACCAACGCCCTGCATATCGAGATAGACAGGAGTATTTCGGTCAACGGTAGAAAGATAACCGGCCGTTTCCACACTTCCTGCATGGATCAGTTTATAGAGCTTGCGGTCAAGTATTTTGAGGGCTCTGAGCCGGATATAGAGAACTTCGACAAGTACCGCAGGATGCTGGAGGGATGCGCTCCGTATGCATCCAATTCACCAGAAGCCGTCTTCGGGATGCTGCACAGCCGTGATGTCCGGTCCGGCTATGGAAAAGAACTTCCTGCTGATGTCCCTGTCAGCAGAATAGACTATATGTCAGCGTTGAAATTTGTGAATATGCTGTTCTCAAATCCGGCGGAGTTCTCATTTATGTTTGTCGGAGATTTCGACGAGACTAAGTTGCTTGCTTCAGTCTACAGCCATATCGCCTCTATTCCCGGAGGCCGCAGGACTGCTTACAGCCGGCAGAGGGAGAGAACACCGTTCTTTATCGCGGCCTATGACGATGTAGAGGTGGTTCCTGTACCGATGGAGTTTCCACGCAGGCTCAACAGCTGTAAGCTGACATTTCCTTGTGATATGACCATAGAAGACCGTGTGCTGTCGGATATTACGTCTAAAGTTATCGAAAGGGAAGTAATCCGCCGGCTTTCTCTGCGCGGAATTCTCGCTGAGGCGTCGAGACGCTACTACAGCTACCCTGAGGAGGTGGTTACCATAGACTTTCACTTTACCACCAAGGATGATGTCGGGGATATGGAAGGGATGTTCGCCGGAATAGTCATGGAATGTGCGGAGAAGGGAGTGAGTGAGAATGAGGTGGAGGCAGTCAAGCGCAATATGGATCTCAAGGCTAAGCTCAGGGAGCAGACAGACTATACCTACTGGACAGGTGTGCTCCGGAACCGGTACATCGACCGTAAGGATTTCTACACCCGGAGGCAGGCTGCGATGGACTCAGTCTCGGTGGAGGATGTGAACAGCGCTCTGCTCGATGTGCTGGACGATGGCCGTATCTCCGTGCTGTCAGTAGTTCCTGAAGAAAAATAAAGATTTATGGATACAATGGTGATAATAGACGACAAGATTATTTCCTCCGAGGTGTTTACCGAGTGTTTCGCATGTGACTACGGAGTCTGCGGCGGGGTGTGCTGCGTCATCGGGGATAGCGGCGCTCCGATGGAGGAGGACGAGCCGGAGCGGATAGAAGCCAATTACGGCAGGTTCTCCCCGCTGATGTCGCCCGAGGGCCGGGCGGTGGTGGCGGAGAAGGGATTTTTCGAGATAGACTCGGACGGGGACATGGTCACTCCGCTGGTCCCGGGCCGGGAGGAATGCGCATACGCGGCCTGCGACGCGGAAGGCAGCTGGTTCTGCACCATCGAGCGGTCCTGGTGCCGCGGCGGTTCGGACTTCGTCAAGCCCATCTCCTGCCGTCTCTACCCGATCCGGGTCTCCAGACTCTCCAACGGCATGACCGCCCTCAACCTCCACCGCTGGAACATCTGCTCCTGCGCCTTCGCCAAGGGCAAAAAGGAAGGCATCCCGGTCTTCCGCTTCCTGCAGAAGCCTCTGACGGATGCCTTCGGAGAAGAGTTCTATGCAGCACTGGAGGCTGCTGCCGCTCAGTTTAAGTAGAATTCTTCACTTATTTTGCGATACCACTCCGAGCGGCTGCCGTCAGCATCAGTGAGGCAGACGGTCTCTTCTGTTACAGGTCCTTTGCTTATTTTGCCGAATGAGGCCAGGATGCGCCGGGGCCGGGAGGACGGTTTGGAATAGACGCGGGTGAGCCGGTGCAGATGGAGTCTGCTTCTGTCCGCCAGCCGCAGGATGGATTTCTCTGACTCGGAGGGAACGATCAGACTGAAGACCCCCGTGTCGGAAAGGAGGCCGGCGGAGAGCAGCAGCAGTTCTTCGTGGGTGAGACCGCCGGTATGGCGGGCGGCAGTCCGGAGCGGGTCCGGGCTGGTGAGGGTGGTGTCGTAGAACGGCGGGTTGGAGACTATCAGGTCGAAGCGGCGGGCGGCAGCTGTGGCAGCGGTACCGCGGCAGAATTCCTGGAGGGAGATGTGAGCGGCCCTGAGCCTCTGCTGCCATGGGGAGCCTGCGAAATTTTCCCGGGCCTGGGCCGCTGCCTCCGCATCGCTGTCGATGCCCGTTACCTGCGCTTCGGGGTAACGCTGGGCCAGCATCAGGGCGACCAGGCCGCTGCCGGTGCCGATGTCCAGAACTGTCTGCGGGCTTCCTCCGGATATTTCTCCCGGACGGCCCGGACCGGCCCACGCTCCTAATAGGACCCCGTCGGTTCCCACCTTCATCGCGCACCGGTCGTGCCATACAGTGAACTGTTTGAATCTGAAATACGGACTTCCCATAGCTTCTGAGGGGTTATCTGCCTATTCCACCGCCGCTCTGTCCCGTGCTGATGCCGCCTGAGCCGCCTACGCGGGAGGATTCCTCCACGTTGCCGACGTTGCGTCTGCGGACGTTGGATGCGGTACCGAAGCGGTAGCTGAACGAGATGGTGATTTTCTGCATGTTGATGCGCTGGTCGATGCTGTAGGTCAGCACGTCGCCGGTGTAGGAGGAGATGTTGGTCCGGAAGGAGCGGAGCAGGTCCTGAACGTTGAGGGCGATGGTGCCGCGGCCGTCCCAGAGGTTCTTCTTGATGCCGGCGAAGAGCATGTACATCGGGCGGATGTCCATGTAGCCCATGGTCATGTTGCCGGAGCCGAAGCCTCCGACCTCTATTTTCCATTCTTTGGGCAGCAGGAAGTTGAGGCTGCCGTAGAAGCTCTGGAGGAAGGAACCGTCGGAGTAGCTGTCGTCGGAGGTGCTGATGTTGCTGTTGTAGGCGGCGAAGTAGTTGGCCGAGAGGTTGAGCCACTTGGTTATGGGCAGCTCGGATACTGACAGGGCCGCGCCGGCTAAGGACTGGGTGCCGAAGTTCTCCCAGATGAGGCGCTGCTCACCGTTGTCGGGGTTGACTTCGGGGTGCTGCATGATCAGGTTGGAGTTGTGCTGGTAGAGCAGGCTCAGGTTGAGGTGCTGGCCGTAGCCGACGGTCAGGGATACCTGGTCGGAGAACTGGGGGTTGAGGTCCGGGTCACCCTCGGTGTAGGAGTTGGCCGACATGTAGGTGCGGAAGGGGTTGAGCTGGCTGTATCCGGGGCGGCTGATACGGCGGGTGTAGGAGGCGGCCAGGCGCCATTTCTCTGTGGGCATGTAGCTGACGAAGGCGGTGGGGAAGATGTTGAAGTAGCTCTTGGTGCTCTTCTCCCCGGCGCTGCGCCAGTCTCCGCGGGCGTAGGTGTACTCGCCGCGCAGGCCTATCTTGACGGACCATTTGGTGCCGAAGCTCTTGGCTGCGGAGATGTAGGCGGCGGCTATCTGCTCGTCGTAGAGGAAGATGTTGGAGAGGTTGGAGTTGTAGTTCCAGATGTTGTTGTAGAAGTCCTCGCGGACGGAGTTGTTGTCGGTGACGGTGCGGGACCACTTGAGGCCGGCCTCGAGCAGTCCGGTCTGCCAGAAGAGCTGCTGATAGTCGGCCTTGGCGGACCAGATCTGGAGCCTCTGGGCGGCATCCTGGCGGAATATGGTGGAGTCGAGCGGGATCAGGGCAGTGATCATCGGGTCGGGAATGTCGCTCTGCCGGCTGGTGTTGCCGATGTCGTACCAGGAGTAGTCGGCGTTGAGGGTCAGTTCCTGCATTTTCGCAGGGTCGAAAGTATGGGTGTAGTTGAGGTTAGCGGATACTCCGTTGAAGTCGTCAGTGTTGGTTATCTCGCTGTTCAGGCGGCCGAGGATGTCCTCTCCGAGCAGGTGCTCTGTGAAGTTGTCCCCGTAGGTGCCTGTGCTGCTGTTGCGGAATGTGCCGGTGACTATGGCGCCGAGGACGTCCTTGTCGGAGATGTACCAGTCGTTGCCGGCCCGGAACATCTGGTTGAAGTTGCGCATGAGCAGCTGCGAGGAGTTGGACATGGTGTATTCGTTGGCTGCGCCGTAGAGGGACTTGGAGAGCATCTCCGCGGTCATGTCGTCGTAACGGGCGCTGTAGGTCAGGAAGGTGTTGGTCTTGCGGCCGCGGTAGTTGAGGTTGACCGAGCCGTCACCGCTCTGGTCCCAGCGGTCGAAGTACATGCCGCCGTAGCCGAGGTTGACCGAGCCGTTGAATCCCTGCATGAAATTCTTCTTGGTGACGATGTTGATGATGCCGCCTCCGCCGGCCGCGTCATACTTGGCGGAAGGGTGGGCCATGATCTCGATGCGGTCGATGGTCGTGCCGTCGGTGGACTGGAGCAGGACTTCCAGCTCCTTGCCGGAGAGGTTGGAGGGACGGCCGTCGATCCATACCGCCACTGCTGAGCCGTTGAGCTTTACATTGCCGTCGAAGTCTATCGTCACGCCGGGGGCCTTGCGGAGCAGGTCGGTGCCGTTGCTGCCTTCGGTGGAGACGGCGTCGGAGATGTTCATCACTATCTTGTCCAGCTTCTGCTCTATGACGGGGCGGCGGGCGGTTACCACTGCCTCCGCGAGCATTTCGGCATCGGGCTCGAGGAAGATTTCCGCACCTTGCTGCGGGACTGCGCTAAGGTCGGTTATCAGGTCGCGGTAGCCGATGAAGGAGGCCAGCAGTCTGTATCCGCCGGCGGAGGGGATACGGTCGATGGTGAACCGGCCGGCAGAGTCGGTGGTCGTACCGTTGACCACCGTGCTGTCGGGGGCTATCAGGGCGACGGTGGCGAACTCTATCGGTGCCTGCGTCGCTGCGTCCAGGACTCTGCCGGAGATGCTGCGGCCGTTCTGTGGACGGGCTGAGGCACAGACAACCCACAGGAGCAGGGCGGTGATGGCCGCCGCTGCCCTTATTGTGCTGTATTTCATTGTACTTGGTTAATTATTGTCCTTGGTGATATATTTCCTGTAGAGGGAGGTGATGTCCTCGATGGAGATGCCGAGGATGTCCATTTTCCTGAATACCTCCTTCAGGTCGCCGGAGATGAAGCTGCTGCGCTGTTTCTCGCGGATGACGCTCTTAGCTCCGGGGCTGACGAAATACCCGATGCCGCGCTTGTTGTGGATGATGCCCTCGGTGGAGAGCTCGTCGTAGGAGCGGGCGACGGTGTTGGGATTGACCTCCAGGGATATGCCGCATTCCCTGACGGAAGGAATACGCTCGCCCTCGGGCCATGTGCCTGTCAGGATCCGCTCGCATATCGCGTCGGCTATCTGCAGGTAGATGGGTTTATGCTGGTCGAATTCCATGGTTGTCTGAGTTTTGAGGGGTTAGTACTGTATCCTGCGGATGCGGAAGTAGGTGAGGACCCAGAAGACTACGGGCAGGATGTAGCAGGTGAATACCATCACTGTCTTTACGAAGTTCTCGACCCAGTTGGCCATGATTTCGGCGTCCATGCTGTTGAGGACTGCTTCATCGAGGTGCTTTACGGTGGCTACTATCGACCAGGTGGCGCCTACGGAGAGCAGGAATCCGACGCCGCAGATTACCAGGAGGGTCTTGCCTATCTTGTGGGTGCGGAAGAGCATGGCCATGAAGATGAGGGAGGACTGGCTGAGCAGCATGCCGAAGTAGGGGTTGAGGAATATGGCGGGAGTGGCGTAGTACAGCCGGTCGAGGATGAACGTTTTCTCAGGAGAGGGGTCGATGTTGAACAGGTTGTCGGCAAATCCGCTGGTGGTGAAGATGTTCTTCCAGATGTGGCCGGAGAAGCCTCCGTCGGTGGGCATGGATGCGAGGAGGGAGTCGAGGGAGAGCATCAGTACGGAGGTCAGGGCCGGGAAGAGAAGGGTGGCGATGACGAATACTGTCAGGGTCTTCTCAAGGGTGGAGGCAGGGGTGATGCCGTAGAAGGTGCCCTCGACGTGGCGGTTCTCGTTCTTGTACAGCAGGAAGGGGATGAGGGCGCAGTAGAACTGCAGCAGGGTGGCGACGAGTGTGCCGCGGCCGGTGGTTCCTAAGTTGCCGCCTATCAGGAGAGTGAGGCCCCAGATCATCAGGTAGACCAGTACGATGACGGCCCAGAAGCCGAGGATGAGTTTGTATTTTTCGAGGAGCTCCTTGTAGATGTTGAGTCCGAATCTGCGTATGTTGAATGTTGCGTTCATGATAGTCTTCTGTTTGATAAAGGTGATGACTGTTTACGGTGTTCTTGTGGTCCGGGTGTATACCGGCGGTTATCTGAACAGGGTTTTGAATGTTTCCTTGTTCCTGAGGGCGGCGTTGAAGAGGGCCTCGAGGTTCACTCTGGAGGGCATGCCCTCGCGGTTGGGGATGACCTGGTAGTAACCGCTGAGGCTGCTCTCGCTCCAGTAAGCCTCGGGGTCGAGTTCCTGGCTCATGGTGAAGAGCAGCTTTTCACTTATCTGCTCTATGGAGGCGTTGAGGATCAGACCGCTGCGGTCGAGGATGATGATCGGGTCGATAAGGTTTTCCAGGTCACGTACCTGATGGGTGGAGATGGCGATGACCCTGTCTTCGGTGGCGCACTCGGAGATGACGCGGCGCAGGGTGGTCTTCGAGGGGATGTCTAAGCCGTTGGAAGGCTCGTCCATCAGCAGGATGCGGGTGTTGAGGGCGAGGGCGAAGGCTATCAGGGCCTTTTTCTGCTGGCCGTGGGAGAGCTTGTCGAAGCGGTAGCCGGGGTCTACCTCGAAGGTCAGGCAGAGTTTCTGGAACTGGGCGGCGTCCCAGCGGGGGTAGAGCAGGGAGTTGCTCTTGGCGAATGTATTGACGCTGATGGCCGGGGCGAAGAAGATCTCGGGTACGTAGTAGATGTCGCTGAGCATTCCGGGGTTGCGTTTCTCAGAGGGGATGCCGTCCACGGTGCAGCTGCCCTCCTTGGCCCGCAGCAGGCCACAGATGATGCGCAGCAGGGTGGTCTTGCCGACGCCGTTCTCACCGAGCAGGCCGTAGATGCGGCCCGGCTCCATCTCAAGGCTCAGATCCTCGAACACGATGTGTTTCTTGTAGTTGAACTTCAGGTGGTCGATCTTGACGACCGGGTTGTTTGTGTCCATAACTTATACTTTTACTGAGTGAATATTCCTGTTGTTGTCTACAGTTTTGGTGTATTAGTTTATTAGTACACCGCAAAAGTAGGTAAAATTCTCCTATCTCCAAATTTTTTTCAAAAAATTCAGTTACATGTTACGGATGCAGAAATTGAAGAGGTTCAGGACGGATTCGCGGATATGGAAATAGATGTAGTTGTCGTGGGTATAGGCGCGGATGAGATTTTTCTTTTTCGGAAAGACCTTATAGAATGAGGAGAGCCTGCATGGGTAGACCTTGTCGCCGGAAGTTAGGACGTATTCTGATTTGTAGGTACATCTCATGGTGACCTTGTCGCTGAGGGCGTCAGGGACAAGAATCGTTTTTATCGAACCGGTGTTCCAGGAGACAGCCTCGTTACGGACATTGGCGATATCCACTATGTAGTCGCGCTCCATCTTGTCGAAAAATTCTATAATTATGGATGGAAGCACGGACAAGGTGATGCCCTTGTGCTCAGCGATGGGGATGATGAATTTCCTGTCGACGTGCAGAATCTTGTGGTCGCGGCTGATGATTGTACGTATATCGTCGGCGTTGGATACCTCAAGTGTGTCTCCGTCAGAATCTATCATGCGGAGGGTATTGGACGGCAGATGTATGTTTACTATACCGGAGAATTTCTGTCCGTTCTTGTCCAGGAGGCTGCACTGCTCGAACTCCGGCAGAATGTACTGTCTGTCTATCGGGATAATATGCTCTATATTCTGTCCGCTTTTCGTGTCGTATTCTATGACTTCTTCCTGTGAATATGCTGTGTAGGAAATAAAAAATGCGGCAAATATTGTGATAGTTCTTTTCATAGTCAACCGCTTTCTATAAACTTTATAATGGCTCTGACTGGAGTATTCCGACGGCTTTGTCGTAGAGGGAGTCGTCGACCACTACCTCCACGGAGACGAGGTCGGTGTTGACGGCACCGGTGGACCATACGAGGTTCTCGCCGAGGACGAAGGCCGGGACGCCGTTCTCCTCGAGGACACCCTTGCAGATATTGGCCGAGATGGCGTTGTCGAATTTGCGGACTACTTTCATGGCTATGTCGGTTTATTCTGTTTTTTGCTGATCTGCTTTCCCGGGCTGGTCTGCGGTATCGCTGCTGCCGCTTCCGAAATCGTAGGGGTCGTCATGCTGCTGTGCCGCGCCTTCCCCGATATCCTCGCGCAGGGCGTAGGTGATGTGGGAGGACAGGCGGAGGATGTCCTTGCGGTTGCCGCTGAGTATCAGGGGAGCGGTGCCCTTGGTGATGGTCACTCCGTCCTCGTAGGCCCTCATGAAGCGGGTGAAGTGGTTGCGGAGTCGGAAGGTGAGCTTCTCCCCGTCCTCATCCGTCTTCTCGTAGCCGAGACCTTCGAATGCGTTGATTATTGTATTCCTGTGGTCCTCGAAGTCCCCTTCGATCATTACCTCCTTCCTGACGAAGGTGAGACCCGGATAGACGGCTGCTATTGCCCCGAATATCAGAAGCATCTGCCACCATGCGCCTTCCTTGAGCATGCCGCCTTCCGAATAGGGGAGGAAGAGCTTGGTGACGCTTTCACCGCTGAGGATGGTGACGATACAGAGGATTACACCTGCGAGGATGAGAAAAACGAAGAAATATTTGACGGATCTGACGACCCTGCGGACTTTAGGACTCATGATTTTCGCTGTTTTTGATTAATATTTGCTGCAAATATAGCAAATCGTATTATTTTTGCCCCACATAAAAAGCAGATTATAGAAATGGAAGAGAACAAAAGACCAGTGGGCTCCGGCACCACTCCCGAATGGACCTCTCAGAACAGTAAGTCTGACAATCCCAACAAGGGGTTAAAAGTCACCGTTATCGTACTGGCCGTGGTGGCCGTAGTGCTGGCGGCTGTATTTGCGTACGTATGGATTGACAGGCAGAAGATGATCGATGACCTGACTATCGACAAGCAGAATCTTACCAACGAACTCGTGGAGCTGCAGGGTGAGTATGCCCAGCTCTCGTCCAACAACGACAGCCTCAATGTTCAGCTCGACCGCGAGCGCGAGAAGGTCAGCCAGCTGCTGGACCGCATCAAGAAGACCGACGCTGCCAACCGCAGCAAGATCCGTCAGTATGAGAAGGAGCTCGGAACTCTCCGCTCGATCATGAAGCACTATATCTTCCAGATCGATTCCCTCAATACGCTGAACATCGCCCTCCGCAAGGACGCCGAGCTGGCCCGTGCCGAGGCCGCCAAGTCAGCCGAGCGCTACCAGGAACTGAGCAAGACCACCGACGAGTACGCCAAGCTCGTGGAGCAGGGCTCCGAGATCAAGGGCCGCGGCATCAACATCGTCGGCATCAACGCCTCCAACAAGGAGACCGACCGCAGCAGCCGTATCAAGAAGCTCCGCACCTGCCTCTCTCTGATTGAGAACTCCATCGCTCCCAAAGGCCCCATGCGCGTGTACATCCGCGTCAAGGGACCGGACGGCATCCTGATGACCTCCGACCAGCAGCGCATCTTCGAGATGAACGGCGAGCAGCTCGTCTACTCTGAGTCGCGTGAGGTAGACTACCAGGGCGCCGAGGTGGAGGTATGCATCTACTTCGCTTCCGAGCAGTTCACCAAGGGCGTCTACACCGTCGAGGCCTACACCTCGTCCGGTCTGCTGGGCACCGGCGACATACTGCTGAGATAGCGTCAGTCAGCGTCCACGGCATCCTGCGATTATCCTGCGATGATATACATCCACTTCCCCTTCTGCAAGTCGTTCTGCACCTACTGCGACTTCTATTCGGTCAGGGAAAAGGACAGGATAGCACAATACACACAGAGCCTTCTGCGGGAAATCTCCCTGCGGAAGGCTTTTTTATGCAGGTGCTTCGAGCCTGCCACGCTCTACGTCGGGGGCGGGACTCCCTCGCTCTGGCCGGTGGAGCAGTTAGGGGAGGCGGTGGCGGCGGTCTCTGCGGCGCTCCGGGAGGGGGCGGCGGACTATGGACGTTCCTGCGGTGCTCCGGGAGGGGGCGGCGGAGCTGTCCCGGGAACATGGGATGGTCGGGGGGATGCCGGGATCTTCGCGGAATTTACCGTTGAGGTCAATCCGGACGATGTCACGGAGGCCTACGCCCGGGCCCTGCGGCGGCTCGGAGTGAACCGCGTCAGTATGGGCGTGCAGTCCTTCAGCGACCGCAGCCTGCGGTGGATGGCCCGGCGGCACAGTCCGGAGGGGGCGGTAGAGGCCTTCCGGGTGTTGCGCTCTGCCGGGTTCGACAATATCTCGCTGGACTTGATTTTCGGGTATGATTCGGTGGCTTGGGGGAGCGGCTCTTCTTCGGATGAAGAGCTGATGCAGCTGTGGAGTGATGACCTGGATGCCGTGCTGCGGCTGCGGCCGGAGCATATTTCCGCCTACCAGATGGGCATTGAGGAGGGCAGCGTCCTCGGAGAGATGGCCGCCGCCGGCCGTTACCGGGAGCCCTCCGACGAGCTGTGCGCAGCCCAGTACGCCCTCCTGCAGCAGCGCCTCGCCTCCGCCGGCTACCTCCAGTACGAGGTCTCCAATTTCTCCCTCCCCGGCCGCCGCGCCCTGCACAACAGCGGCTACTGGAACCGCAGCCCCTACATTGGCCTCGGGCCCGGTGCCCACTCCTTTGACGGGGGCCGCTGCCGCTGGTGGAATGCTCCGGACCTCGACCGGTATATTGCTGCGTTCGGTGGGGGGGACGCTTCGGGTGCTGCTCCTGCTTGCCGTGATTGCACCGTGCCGTCTGTGTCATCAGAAGAGAACCTTACCGATGAGGACATCTTCACCGAGACCGTTATGCTCGGCCTGCGCACCGTGGACGGCCTGCTCTTGGATGTCCTCGTTGCCATGTGCCGGCCGTCGTCGTCTACCGTGCCTGATAGTCGCCCCGGAGCCGCAGAAAACTCGTGCCAATCCCTTCTTTCTCAACTTCCTCACCCTCTGCGGACCTCTGTCGACCGCCTTCTGGCCACCGGCTCCCTCATCCTCCGCGACGACCGCCTGTTCATTCCCCCCTCCCGCCTCTTCATCAGCGACTCCATCATCCGCGAGCTGCTGTAGCGCCGTCCCGTCCTCCCCCTGACAGTCACATCTTATCCGCGAACAGCAGTGGTGACGTCCAACACTTCCCATGACAACAGCTTCTTCTTAACCCCTTTGGAAGGAGTAAGCAAAATGCCCTCTTCTGCCACTCCTTCCGAAGGGGTAAATTCCGTGAATCCTCGCTACGGCACTCTGTACGTCCATTCTGCCCGTGTTCCACCTCCGAACTCCTTCCAAAGGAGTGCCTCAAGTGCACATTTTCCCTACTCCTACCGAAAGTAATGGCGCTCTCGCGTCGAAGGGATGTGAACTAAATATTGTCGGGGAGGAAAGGTGTCTGTTAAGTTTTTGAAATTCAAAAAGTTGTAGTTTTGAGGTTCTGCCGTAGGTCGTTTCAAAGCGGTTACGGCGGGATGTAGAGAGGTTAAATGGCTGATTGATAGGAGGTTTGCTGAAGTGTTTCCAGCCCGATAAAATATCGTTGAGTGACGTGGGGCTGCGTGTCGTTTTCGAGAATGGTCATCCGCAGAAGGACTATCCGGTCAACATGTTGTCAGATGAGCAAAGTGTTCATAATCAGAGGTGTAAAATTCAACTAAAATGTAAAGTGACGCAACGTACGGGGATGTCGGTGTAAAGCTTTGCCTGAGCATTGACGCATTCTGTCCACTCGACAGCGGGGACTGGTCATTGGCTGTTCTCGAGAACGATTGGGCGACAGTCGGGTCAGAAATCCCACCTTCGGAAGGTGGGACGAAAATGCGGGGAAACTGCTCACCTTCGGAAGGTGGAACGGGCATGGTGAAGGGAGAAACGCAGCTACAGCAGGCTCTCGTGGGGGCTCTGCTTCTGCGCACCTTCGGAAGGTGGAACGAAAACGCGGGGAAACAGCTCACCTTCGGAAGGTGGGTAGAAGGGAAAGTGTACGGTCATAATGAAAGTGTCCGCCCGAGGGTGTCCGAAAACGGACAGGTGTCCGATATCGGACACTTTTGAAAAAGTGCAACATGCGTGTTATCAGTGTGTTGTGTTTTTGGCACGGCGGTTGTGACGGGCTGCCGGGGAGAAAAGTGTCCGCTGAATGGGGAGTGATCATGAAAGTGCATGGGAACGGACGATGGAACGGGCGACGTGAGCGGACAGCACAAGGCCCAAAGAGAAGAAATTAACGAAAATAGAAAAACACAGCAGATATGAAATTAGGATTATACTTCAGGCAGGCGTGGTACAACCTCCGGGTGAACCGGGTGTACAGCGCGGTATTCATCGCCGGAACGGCTCTCTCGCTGGCGCTGGTGATGGCGTTTCTGACGGTGCTGTCGGCCAGGGTGGTGAATACAGTGCCGGAGACGCACAGGGACAGGATGATGGTGATTTCCAGAATCGAGCTGCGAAGCGAGACCATAATGTTCGGCGCGGCTCCCAATTACCGGTTCGCCAGAGATTTCCTCAAGGACATGCCGGAGGTGGAGTGCTGGTCGGCTGTCTATACGTATTACGATACGTTCGCTGCTTTGGAAAATACGTCGGATGAGGTCTCCTACGCGTACGCCCGGATGGTGGACAGGAATTTCTGGAAGATATTCAGTCTGGACTTCCTGTACGGCAGGCCGATATCGGAGAGCGGTATGGACCTCAATACGCCCGAGGCTGTGGTGACCGAGTCACTGGCCCGCTCCCTGACAGGACGGACAGACGCTGTGGGAGAGAAGGTGTACATGGACGGATATACGCTGACTGTCTGCGGAGTGGTCAGGGACGTACCGATGAGCGCGACGCTGGCTTTTTCCGAGATATGGCTGCCGTCTACGATAGGAGATAAAACCCTGGGCCCTGAATCCAGTGCTTTGGCAAAGTATATGAACGGCAATGAGATAATAGTGCTGCTCAGGGACGGCAAGGATATTCCGGCAGTAAAACAGGCTGTGCTGGACCGCGTGGAACAGTACAACAATATCGAGAAATCCGAATATAAGATGACCGTCAGCGGCATAGACTCGCAGCGCCAGTACATCTTCTCGGGGAGCGACTTAGGTTCCTCTGCATACGCATGGCTGGGAGCGGGAGTGGTGCTGCTGATCCTGCTGGTGCCGCTGCTGAACCTTTCCGGTATGGTCAATTCCAGAATGGAGGCCCGTCTGACCGAGTTCGGCACCCGCAAGTCCTTCGGAGCCGGACCGCGCTCTATTCTCGCACAGATAGCGGGGGAGAATCTGCTGATGACCCTGATGGGCGGAGTCGTAGGCCTGCTGGTGGCATGGCTGATCATCGTGCTGTTCTCGCAGCAGATGAACGCCATGGTGCCGGGCAGCGTACTGGTGGAGTCCTACACCTACAAGGTGCCTGAGTCCGGCGGCTTCTTCGACTTCCGGGACTTTTTCAATGTCGGGCTGTACGCCGTCCTGCTGGTAATCCTGGCCGTACTCAACATGATATCGGCAGTCATCCCGGCGGTCAAGGTCATCCGCCGTCCCATCACTGAATCGTTGAACTGTAAAAAATGACAAGATATGCTTAGACAGATATTCAAACAGCTGTGGTTCTACCGCAGGAGCAATGCCTGGCTGTTCATCGAGCTGGTGGTCATCATCGCCGCGTCCTGGTTCATCGTCAACGAGACGTGGACTTCCACATACCGTATCGGGAACGTCCCGGACGGATATGACCCTGAGGGAGTGTACTGTGTGCATCTCACGGACCTGACATCCGACCGCAACGGATATGACCCTGAGGCTGCTTCCCTGGAGGCGCAGAGGGAGAATCTCCGCCGTTTCGGAGACGCTCTCAGAGCCATGCCGGAAGTATTGTGCGCCTCGCCCATAAGCACAAACCATCCCGGAGACGGTGTACATTCCATGATGATGGTCGACATCGACAGTGTGACTACGATGATGTTCACGACCTTTGAGCGGGAGTCCGGCTCAGATGATTTTGAGGTGTTGAGGTACGGACTGATCTATCCTGCGGACGGACAGATGGAGGATACGCCCGGCTCTATCATCATCACCAAGGATATGGCCGATTACCTCTTCCCGGGGCAGAATCCTGTGGGCAGGACACTCAGTGACTCAGAGAAATTGACTAAGATGAATTATACAGAACCCATAGCCGGAGTTATAGGCAGTATGCGCGGTGCCGGGTACTCGGATGACATACCTTACATGTTGCAGAATGTCGCCGACATGGTGGGAGACTACGGCGGAGACCAGATGTACGCTTTCCGCCTCAAGCCCGGTGTGGACGGAGACCGCTTCCTCGAGAAGGCTTCCAGGGAATGGAGGAAGACTCTGCAGTTCGGCAACTACCGCGTACAGGACGTGTACTCCTTCGAGGACAGGGTGGACTCTGTGGTCAGAATCGAGGTGCTGGACAAGCTCTTTATCTGGAAGGCCCTCTGGATGTTCATGATAGTCAATGTTCTGCTGGCTGTGGCCTCTACAGGGTGGCTCCGGATGGAGGAGAGACGCGGGGAGATCGGAGTCCGCAGGGCCATGGGAGGCTCGCCCCGCCGCATCCTGATGCACTATATGCAGGAGGTCTGGGTGACCTTCGCTGCGGCCGCCGTCATCGGTATACTGATAACGGTCAACATCATCCTCATAGGCAAGATAAATATCGTGGCTCCGGATAATCAGCACGGCATGATGCCCCTCAATGTCGCGGACTTCCCCCTGCTCTTCGACCCCACGGTGCATTTCCTCGCGGTGGAGGGCATTGTCCTCGGCCTCCTGCTCCTGGCAGTGACTGCGGCCATCCTCATCCCCGCCGCCGGAGCGCTCCGCCGTCCCCCCGTCGAGGCCCTCAGAGACGAATAGATAGGAATAATGTTGAAATAAGTGAAAATTAAATACCATGGATAGAGAACTTACAACAAAAGAAAAATGGCAGGACCGCCGCAAAATCATTCTCCGCTGGAGCCTCGGAGGCGCCGTCGCAGTAGTGGCGGTGGTGCTGCTGGCAGTGCTGATCCAGCCTTCGGTGCGGGAGAGCAGCCTGCGGCTGGCTACGGTGGACACCGGCTCGATAGAGTTCGCGGTGTCGGCTACCGGAAAGGTGGTGCCGGGTTACGAGGAGATCATCAACTCCCCGATTACCTCCCGCGTGATGGAGGTCTACAAGCGGGCCGGCGAGGTGGTGCAGGCGGGCGAGCCGCTGCTGCGTCTGGAACTTTCCGAGGTGCAGACTGAGTATGACAATATGCTGGACGAGGAGCGGATGAAGGAACTGAAGCTCGAGCAGTTGCGCATCACCAACCGCAACAACCTCTCGGAGATGGAGATGAACATCGAGATACAGGAGATGGAGCTGGACCGCAAGGCCGCCGCCCTGCGCAACGAGAAGTATCTGGACTCGCTCGGAGCGGGTACTCCGGACAAGGTGCGCGAGGCCGAACTGGATTACACGGTGTCGAGCCTCAAGTTGGAGGACAACCGCCGCAAGTTCCAGAACCAGCGGGACCTGGCCGCCGCCGATGAGGCCGTGGCCGAGCTGGAGCTCTCGATCTTCCGCAAGAACAAGGAGCAGACCCGCCGCCGGCTCTACGATGCCGGTATCCGGGCACCCTACGCCGCGACCCTTACGTTCATCAACAGCGAGATAGGTGCCCAGGTGAGCCAGGGCGAGAAGTTGGCTATGCTGGCCGACCTTACCCGCTTCAAGGTGGAGGGCGAGCTGGGCGACATGCAGGCCGGCAAGATAGCCGAGGGCTACCGGACCACAGTGCTGGCCGGGCGGGACACCCTCACCGGCATGGTGTCGGTTCTCTCTCCGATGTCCACCGACGGCCTGATATCCTTTACCGTACAGCTCGACAACGAGTCTGCGCCGGGCCTGCGCTCGGGCCTGAAGTGCGACATCTACGTGGTCTACGCCTACCGCGAGAATGTCCTCCGCCTGCCCTCCGGCACATATTATAAAGGTGAGGGCAACTACGACCTCTTCGTCCGCGAGGGCGACCGCTTGGTGCGCCGCCGCGTGGCCCTCGGCGAGGCCAATTACGACTACGTGGAGGTCATCTCCGGCATCGAGCCCGGCGAGCAGGTGGTCATCTCCGACATGCAGGACTACGCCAAGCAGCCTGAACTGAAGATCAAACCCTCTAAAAAGAAATAAGTTATGAAACTCGGAGTATATTTCAGGGAGTCGTGGCACAACCTGCTGGCCGACAAGACCTACGGTCTGGTGTATATTCTGGCTGTCGCTTTCTCGATGGCCATGGTGATGACATACCTTACCGTGCAGGCTGTCCGCATGGACAACAGTTACCCCGAGGTGCACCGCGACCGGATGCTGTCGATACCTTCCATGACGTTCAGCGCAGGCCAGTCAGTGCGGGACCGTGGTGTGAACAAGGATTTTATGCAGAGGTTCCTCTCCGGGCCCATCCCTGGTCTTGAGGCCTGGACGGCCGTGAAGACCGACAACTTTATAGTCTCCACAACCTCCGGTGAGTCCGTGAATATGGCTGTAGAGTTCATTGGCTCCGGTTTTAGGACGATATTCCCGCTGGATGTCATCGACGGAGCCTGGCTGTCCGAGGATGCCGCTGACCGGGTGGTGCCTGAGGTCATGATCTCTGAGTCTGCCGCGGTGCTGCTTCTCGGACGGAAGGATGTGGTGGGCGAGACAGTCTTCTTCGACAGCCGGGAATTCCGTATCTGCGGAGTCGTGCGGGACGTGCCAATGACGGCCACCTATGCCTTTGCCCAGATCTGGGCTCCGGACATTGAGACGTTCTTCGAGCGTCTGGTAGCACCGGCATTAGGTGGAATGCAGGGCAGTTACGAGATAGTGCTGCTGGCCGGCAGCCGGAGGGATTTCGGCAGGGTGCGCCAGGAGATAGAGGACCGCGTGGAGAGGTACAACCGCTCCGGAGACGACGACTGGAAGATGACATTTACAAACGGCATACCTTCCCAGAAGGAGCGGATATTCATGTTCGGAAGTGCCTCGGCCTACCGCTGGATCGGTCTCGGTGTGGTGCTTTTAGTGCTGCTCGTGCCGGTGCTCAACCTCTCGGGCATGACCGGTTCCGGAATGGAGGCCCGCATGGCCGAGTTCGGAGTCCGCAAGTCCTTCGGAGCCTGGCGCGGGGCCATCGTCCGTCAGGTGACGGCGGAGAACCTGCTGCTGACCCTGATCGGAGGTGTGCTCGGCCTGCTGCTGTCCTACCTCCTGCTGTACCTGCTGCAGGACCAGCTATACGACCTGCTGCCGCTGAACGGAGTGGCGGATATACGGGGAATAGCGGAGGCTCCGGCATTTGCCTTCAGAGATTTCTTCAGGCTTAGGCTCTACCTGCTGCTGTTCGTGCTGGTGGCGGCCCTCAATCTGCTCTCGGCCATGGCTCCGGCCCTGAAGGTGCTGCACCGGCCTATAACCGAATCGTTGAACTCTCAAAAATAGACCGATATGCTCAGACAGATATTCAAACAGTTGTGGTTCTACCGCCGGAGCAGTCTCTGGCTGCTGCTGGAACTGATGGTGATAGTGGTTACCTCCTGGTTCTTAGTCAATGAGATATGGACAGTGCACTACCGCGCTCACAGAGCACCTTACGGCTATGATTACGAGGGCGTGTACGTGATGAAACTCGAGTCCCTGTACGACGGGCAGGACGGTTACGTGCCGGAAGCGGACATGGGGGATGCCCCGAAAATGGCTTTGGAACGCTTCGGGCAGGCACTGGGCCAGATGCCCGAGGTGAGCGCATGGGCGGAGACCGGTACCTCTCTTCCCGGACTGAAAAGCCAGTACATCAATAATTTCTTCCCTGTCGACTCTTCCGCAGAGAACAACATTTACTACTGTATCCACACCCGCAGGGCAGGAGCCCGCGACATGGAGATCCTGGACTACCGCCAGGTATGGCCCAAAGATGCCCCGATAGAGGATGTCCCCGGCACGGCCGTGATAACCGAAGACCTGGCCATGACCCTTTTCCCTGGGGAGAATCCGGTGGGCCGCCGGCTCTCGGACGCCTCCACCTGCCCTCCTCCCAAAGAATGGGACTGGGTGATATCCGGAGTTATCGAGCCCCTGAAGTTCAGTTTTGTGGATGATCCCGTGCCGACGGTGCTGGCTTCCGAGGCCAGTGTCCTGAATTTCTGGTACGGCACCCCGTGCTACATCTTCCGCCTCCGTCCGGACGTGGATGCCCGCACTTTCATCGACCGGGCCTCGCGGACCTGGCGCAGTGAGATGACCTACGGCAACTGGCGCGTCGCCTCGGTGACTCCGATGGAGGAGCTGATGGGCCTGTACGTTGTTACCGGAACATTCAAATGGAAGGCCCTCTGGGTGTTCCTGGTGGTCAATGTGCTCATTGCCGCAGCTTCCTACAGCTGGCTGAGACTGAGGATGCGGCGCTCCGAGATAGGGGTGCGGCGGGCCATGGGCTCGGGTGCGGGGAGGATTGTCCTGCAGCAGCTGGCCGAGGCATGGATGATTCTCGGTGCTGCGCTGGTGCTGGGACTGATCATAGCCGCAAATATCATTGTCATAGGCAAGATAGACATCGCCGCACCGCATGGAGAGGTGCTGCCGGTGCTCTTCGACAGCCTGCCGCTGCTCTACGACCCGACGGTGCATTTCCTCGCGGTGGCGGGGATCGTGACGGCGGTGCTGCTGGCGGCGGTGACCCTCGCGGCCCTCATTCCCCTCGGCAAGGCCCTGAGGGAGCGGACGGCCGATATTTTAAAGGACGAATAATATTTAAAAGGACAATATATGAAACTTGGAATGTATCTGAAAGAATCGTGGTACAACCTGCGCAAGGACAGGGTGTACAGCGCGGTTTACATCATCGGTACGGGCTTCTCGCTGGCGCTGGTGATGGCTTATCTGACGGTGCAGTCGATGCACTTCGACAACTCCTATCCGGAGGTGCACAGGGACAGGATGCTGGTGATTCCTACCTTTATGGAGTCTCAGAAGGGCTCTCAGGGCGGATCCAATGCGATGGTCAGCCAGGCGTTCGTCGACCGCTTCATACGCAACGAGCCGGTGGAGGGGCTGGAGACTCTGACAACAGTGGCATTTAGAGACGCGGTAGTGGCCAATGACTTAGGTGAGGCGGTCGGCAGTGTGGCCTCGGACGTGGATATGGAGTACTGGAAGGTCTTCGGTTTCGACTTCCTCTACGGGCACGCTCTCTCGGAAACGAGCTACAATCAGGCTGCTCCCGAGGCGGTCATCTGCGAGTCGTTAGCCAGGACCCTGTACGGCAGGGAGGATATAGTGGGGGAGAGGCTCTTCATCGACAGCAAGGAATACAGGGTGTGCGGAGTGGTGCGGGATGTGCCGCAGACGGCTTCGCTGGCCTTCTCCCAGCTGTGGCTGCCGGATCTGGAGGGAGATTCCAGAAGCTCTCTCGAGCAGTGGATAGGCCGTCCTACCATGATGGGAGAGTACTTCGTGTATCTGCTGGCCCGGGACAGGAGTGACTTCGGGACTATACGGAAGACGTTGGAGGACAGGCTCGAAAGGTACAACAACGGCTCGGACGTGGAGTATGAGCTGTCCTTTCAGTCAGGGATACCCTCGGTAAGGGAGATGGCCCTGAGGTGGACTGGCATGACATCAGCCTCCTTCACCTGGATAGGGATAGGCATCATGTTCTTCATCCTGCTGATACCGATGATCAATCTTTCGGGCATGGTGGGCTCCCGGATGGAGGCCCGCATGGGGGAGTTCGGAGTGCGCAAGTCCTTCGGGGCCTGGCGCGGAGATGTGCTTCAGCAGATTACGGGCGAGAACCTGCTGCTGACCCTGCTCGGGGGAGTGCTCGGGCTGGTGCTCTCGTACGTGCTCTTAGGCGTGTTCTCGGAGCAGTTCAACGGCATGGTGCCCGGAGAGGCCATGGCTATGGCTTTCTCCATGGAGAAGGTGGAGGCGGCGGTATTCTCCGTCAGGGATTTCTTCAAGATCAAGCTGTATGTGCTGCTGCTGGCCATAGTGCTGGTGCTCAATATCGTCTCGGCGCTGATACCTGCCTTCAAGGTCATCCGCCGGCCCATCACGGATTCGTTGAACTCTGTAAAGTAATTGGATTATGTTTAAACAGATACTCAAACAACTCTGGTTCTACCGCCGCGGCAATGCGTGGCTCTTCGTGGAGATGACCCTCATCGCGGCAGCCTCATGGTTCTTAGTCAATGCCGTATGGCCGGGTATTTACAGGACTTCCCTGCCGGACGGCTATGAGACCGACGGAGTGTATGCCGTCTCGCTGAACCGCCTGAGTGATGGACAGAACGGCTACCGCCCGGAGATGGACACTCCGGAGCAGAGGTCCGTGGATTTCCACCGTATAGGCAACGCTCTCAGGGAGATGCCCGAGGTGCAGGACGCGGCTCCGGTGGGGGCCACTCTCCCCGGATTGAATTACAGCAATTATAACAGGGCAATTATGGTAGATACTGTAAACAGGTATGGTTATTCCTACGCCTATCACATCCGAGAGGCAGGGGCAAGTGACCTGGAACTTTTAGGCTATCGTCAGGTATGGCCGCAAGGTGCTCCGATAGAGGACCTTCCGAACACCGTGATTATCACGGAGGATCTGGCTCAGGCCCTTTTCCCGGGGGAGAATCCCGTAGGCCGCCGGCTTTCACAGTTCAGCACTTACCAGGAATACGGCTGGCGCGTATCCGGTGTAATAGCTCCCGTGAAAGTGGAAAAGGACAAGGAGTACCGGAGTTTCGTGATGTATGCCGGTTCCGATATCGTGGCTCTCGATGAGGGAATGTCCTTAGTGTGGATATTCCGTGTTGCTCCAGGTGTGGACGAGGAAGCCTTCATACAGCAGGCCAAGAAGACCTGGAGGGAGGACCTCGCTTTCGGCAACTGGAGGGTGGCTTCCGTCATGCCGTTAGAGGAGAACCTGGAATCAGCCGTTACTGACACCTTTATGTGGCGGGCCCTCTTCATCTTCCTTTTGGTGTGCATCCTAATAGGAGTGGCCTCTTTCGTATGGCTGCGGACCCGTGAGAGACGCGGAGAGACGGGCGTGCGCCGGGCCATGGGCGGCTCTGCCGGCAGCATCATGCTGACGCAGCTCGCGGAGGTGTGGCTTCTCTTTGCAGCCTCGCTTATCGTGGGACTACTGATAGTGCTGAATGTGCTGATTTTCGGCAAAATTGACTTCTGCGCTCCGGGACTCTCCTCCTATTATGTGCTGAATGTGACCAAGGAGAGCCTGCCGGTGCTGTTCGAGCCGGTGCTGCACTTCCTCGCGGTGGCCGGCATAGTGGCCGGGCTGCTGCTGGTGGTAGTGACCCTCTCGACCATTGTCCCTGTCGCCGGGGCCCTGAAGGAGTCGCCCGCCGATGTGCTGAAGGACGAGTAAATTTTAACTTTTTGAAAATATTTAAAAACAAATAAAATTTAAGAATTATGATCAAGCTTATCGAAATTTCCAAAATCTACAGAACCTCCGAGATCGAGACCATGGCTCTCGACAACATCAACCTCGAAGTGCGCGAAGGAGAATTTGTAAGTATCATGGGCCCCTCCGGCTGCGGCAAGTCTACCCTGCTCAACATAGCCGGACTGCTCGACGAGCCCTCTTCCGGTACCGTGGAACTGCACGGCAAGCCTGTCTCGGGCCTCAATGCCAGGGAGGCCGCCCGCTTCCGCAACACCGAGCTCGGATTTGTCTTCCAGAGCTTCCACCTGATTCCTTCGCTCAATGTCTTAGACAACGTGCAGATGCCCCTGCTGTACCGCAGGATGGGTGCGACCGAACGCAAGGAACGTGCCCTCAAGATGATCGAGGCCGTGGGCCTGAGTCACAGGGTAAAGCATTTCCCCTCGCAGCTCTCCGGCGGTCAGTGCCAGAGGGTGGCTATCGCCCGCGCCTTAGTCGGAGATCCCTCCATCATCTTAGCGGACGAGCCCACCGGTAACCTGGACTCCAAGATGGGTGCCGAGGTCATGGAGCTCCTGCACGAGGTCAACAAGCAGCGCGGCAAGACCATCCTGATGGTGACCCACAACGAGTCCCAGGCCAAGCAGACCGACCGCATCGTCCGTATGCTCGACGGCCGTATCATCGGATAAAAAAGAGAAAAGATGAAACTCCCCGTTTACCTCCGCCAGAGCTGGCAGATAATGCTCAAGGACCGGCAGTACAGCCTGCTTTACATAGTGGGCGTCACTCTGTCCATGGCTTTCATCATGGCGTTTCTGATGTTTGTCCTGATGGCTTCCAGAAGTATTTACCCTGAAAGAGACCGTGACAGAATGATGCTCATAGGCAGCGTACTCCTGTGTGATGAGGACGGGAATCCCAAGCTGAATACTATGGTCAGTTCCCGTTTCGCAGCCCTGTTGGAGGATGCCGGTATTGATGGGGTGGAGAATACGGCCGTGATTACCTATTCCGGTCTGACCAAGGGAGTGGATCTGGAAGTTCCGGGCAGAGGGATTGTCACCGTTCCTGAACTGTATGTGGATGACGGCTTCTGGGAAGTCTGTCAGTTCGAGTTCATTTCCGGCAGGGCCCCTTCCGGAGAATGGAATCCGGCGCTCCCCGAGGCGGTGCTGTCCGCCACTACGGCACGCAGATGCTTCGGCACCGAGGATGCGGCCTTCGGAAGCGCTCAGGGAAGAGTAGATATTTGAATAGTAATCAAAATGTTAAAGTGCGAATAAAATGAAACGTATTTTTCGGGAAACGGCAATGATTATTGCGGTGCTGCTGGTAGCGGTGCCGGGGCAGCGACTGGCGGCGCAGGATACCGGTGAGAGCGTCCTGCCGGAAATGGGCAATGTCCCGGATGGGACGGACGGGACACAGGAGGGCGGCGTGATGGAGCTGACCCTCGAGGGGGCGATGGACCTGGCCTGCGGGCAGTCGGTGGATGCGGCGGTGGCTCTTAACCAGCTAAAGAGCGCATACTGGCAGTACCGGACCTACAAGGCGGAGAGACTGCCGGAACTGGTCTTCAACGGCACTCTCCCGACATTCAACAACAACTACAATTCCTACCAGAACGCCGACGGAACCTACGGCTACGTGCGCAGCAACTGGCTGGGACTTACCGGAGAACTGTCCGTGACCCAGAACATCCCGTTTACTGGAGGTACTGTCTCCCTGACCACCGGCCTGGACATGACGCGGCAGCTGGGGGCGAACGGATACAACGAGTTCATGGCCGCGCCTGTGGCATTGACCCTCAACCAGCCTCTGTTTTCCGTCAACACCTTCCGTTGGGACAAGAAGATTGAACCTGTGCGTTACGCCGAGTCCCGGGCCGCCTACATCGAGGACATGGAGACAGTCAAGATGAATACGGTCACTTATTTTTTCAATTATATCCTCGCCGTGGAGAACCTCAAGATAGCCGAGCAGAACCTCGAGAACGCCGACAAGCTCTATGCCATCGCCAAGGAGCGGCGGACCATAGGACAGATATCCGAGACCGAGCTTATGCAGCTGAGCCTCTCTGCCCTGCAGGCCAAGGCAGAGGTGACCTCCTGCCGCAGCAGTCTGAACTCCGCCATGTTCTCCCTCAGAGCCTTCCTCGGCCTCTCTGAAAAAGATACCATCAGGGCAGTGCTGCCGGAAGCCATTCCCCTGCCTGTGCTCGACTATGAGGATGTACTCAGCAAGGCATTGTCCAACAGCTCATTTGCCCAGAATATCCTGCGCCGCAAACTCGAAGCCGACTACGATGTGGCCACAGCCAAGGGCCAGCGGTACCAGGTGGACCTGAACGTGACAGTCGGGTACTCCGGAGTGAACCGCGAGCTGGCCATGGCCTACAACGACATCCGGGACCAGGAAGTGGTGTCTATCGGACTGTCGATTCCGATTCTGGACTGGGGCAAGCGCAAGGGGCAGGTCAAAGTGGCCGAGAGCAACCGCGACGTGGTCCGCTCCCAGCTTCAGCAGGAGGAACTCAACTTCAACCAGGATATATTCCTGCTTACCGAGCAGTTCAACAACCAGGCCGGCCAGCTCACCCTCGCCCAGGAGTCCGACCGCGTGGCCTCGGCCCGTTATCAGGCTTCCGTCGAATCCTTCCTGCTCGGCCGCATGAGCGTCCTCGAGCTCAACGACGCCCGCGACGCCAAGGACCTCGCCCGCCAGGACTATGTCCAGCAGCTCTATTACTACTGGTACTACTACTACAATATCCGCTCCGTCACCCTTTGGGACTACGCTTCCGGCACCGCCATCTACTCCGACATCGACGGGCTGCTCGCGGAGGAGAAATGATCTGCTTGTCCAAGGCAGGTTTCATTATGATGATGTCCGTGCGTGTGAGAAATGCAGGACCTTTTGTAAGTCCTTTATTACTAAGTGAGTATAAAACAATGCGCAATTTTCGGACGTTCAGGACGTGGCGAAAATTGCAGGTTGCTTCATAACTATCTGAGTATGCCGCACTTACAAAACGACATGCATTTTTCAGATGATTATGACGAAGTGTGGAAAATTCACTGCATCCTCCCGGTGCCTGGCATAAATCAACCTCGTCCGATGATGCAGCCTCTTTACCTTAGACATCAGGTGCATTGGTCTTCTGGAGAAGTCCAGCATGGATGGCTTAGAGAAGTGCTTGATAATCAAGCGTCCGAAAAGGAGACATCTGCTGGACTGGGGGTAAAATGACGGTTTTGTGGCGAAATGAAGGGGGTCCAGCAAGTTGCAAAAATATATATGCTTGATAATGATGGAAATACATCTGCTTGGTATGCTGGATATCTAAAGTGATGGCGCATGAGTTTGCATGCATGAGATATGGGCCTCACATGAGCCTAAGTATTGGGACTGGGCACAGAACCAATGGAGGACAGGATTTTAAATAGGTCGTAGAGCAGGTGTCAGCACATAGGAGAACAATGGGTGGATTGCGGGAAGTCATAGACAGATAAACATGGAATTTTGAGAAAATTGTCTGGAAATCCGATGGGGCTGGTGGTAAAAAGAGGGATGGAAGCTATGTCGAAAGAGAAATTTCAGTAAATTTGCAGAATAAATGCAAATTCGGGATAATATGAAGTATAAAAGGGTATTGCTCAAACTCAGCGGGGAGAGCCTTGGAGGACATGAGGGACGCGGCATCGATGAAGGTATGCTGGCCCGTTATGCCGCAGAGGTGGCCGCTGCAGTCAGGAGCGGAGTACAGGTCGCTATTGTAGTGGGTGGCGGCAATATTTTCAGAGGACTTTCAGGTGCGGGCAAGGGATTTGACCGTGTAGGCGGAGACCGCATGGGGATGCTTGCGACGGTGATCAACAGTCTCGGTCTGGCGATGGCAATACGCAGTGCCGGGGTGGATGCGGAGGTATTCACCTCTACTCCGATGAAGCCCATTGCGGAGTATTATACCAGGGACAATGCTGTAGCGGCCATGGAGCGCGGTGCGGTTGCCCTTATAGCCGGAGGTACCGGCAACCCGTTTTTCACTACGGATTCGGCGGCGGCTCTCAGGGCCTGCGAAATCGGAGCTGACGCTCTGCTGAAGGGTACCAGGGTGGATGGAGTCTACACCGCAGATCCGGAGAAGGATCCGGCGGCTGTCAGGTACGATGAGCTGACATTTGACAAGGCCCTCTCTGACGGGCTGAAGGTGATGGACAGCACCGCTTTTGCCCTGTGCAAGGACAACGGCATGCATATTATCGTCTTCGACATGAACCGGGAGGGAAACCTCGGCAGACTGCTCTCAGGAGAGCAGGTCGGCACACTGGTCCACAAATAAAAGGGAAATAACTACTAAATCACAATATTATGGCAGACAATGCAAAAGACATCATTGCCTCAGCAGTGAAAAAGATGAGCGAGGCCGTCAACTATCTGGAAGAGGACCTCAAGACCTACAGGGCCGGCAAGGCCAATCCGGCTGTTTTCAACAACGTCATGGTGGACTATTACGGCAATCCGACTCCGGTGCCTCAGGTGGCCAGCGTAACAGTGCCTGATGCCCGCACCATGCTCATCCAGCCCTGGGAGAAGAACATGATACCCAAGATAGAGAAGGCCATCATGGACGCCAACCTCGGTTTCACCCCCCAGAATAACGGCGAGCATATCCGCATCAACGTTCCGCCCCTCACTGAGGACCGCCGTAAGGAACTGGTAAAGAAGTCGAAAGCCGCCGGCGAGTCGGCCAAGATATCCGTCCGCAACGCCCGTAAGGAGGCCAATGACCTGCTGAAGAAGGCCCAGAAGGACGGCATGCCCGAGGATGTGGCGAAGGATGCCGAAAACGATGTGCAGAAGGAAGTCGACAACTACAACAAGAAGATCGACACAATTCTGTCGAATAAGGAAAAAGAGATAATGACAGTATAGAGAAAGGGCAATGAAAAGGATTTTCATTTTATCCGGAGCGATTCTGACAGCCGCTCTGGTTCTTTCTGGGTGCAATAAGCAGTCTGCATCCCCCGTTCCTCCGGAAATCAGTGAGATTTCTGTCAGTCAGGAAAAGATAGGTGTAGGGCAACAGATAGTGCTCACCGCGAAGGATGATGTTCCTATGTCAGGCAATCTGTATCAGATATGGGTAACCTGGACAATAAACGGCAATCAGGTCGTAGAGGAGTTTACCCACTATGATGCTGTAGGCGGCATCGGAGAGTACACCTGCTATTATACACCTACAAAAACAGGCGCTCTCGATGTGGAGCTGAACGTGCGCATGATGTTCGCGAATGCTCCCAACGGTGAGGCTGAGAAGACTGTGTCAAAGACCGCAGAACTGACCGTATATGAGTGCGACGCACGAAATTCGTTCTGGGGTGATTCCGTAGAAATCACACTACATAGAGAGCCCGGTCTGTCACCTACGCCTACCAGTGATGGGGTGTATAGCGGGGAAGGCGTGAGCTCGATACACGCAATGTCAGCATACACCAAGAATGTGCATCTGGAGTATAAGTTCGAGAAGGAGAAGCTGGTCGGGATAACAGAGGAATTCAGCGTGACACCAAGTACCAGCAGGTCATATCAGAGAGTGTTCTCAGTGTTTGATGCAGCGCTCAGGACTCTGGAAACGGCCTATCCGGAAACATGCAAGCGTCAGCCGATATCCAATACTACGGACAGCAAGTATGTGGATCTGGTGAACAGATATTCAAATGGTTCAAATGACCAGCCGCTTGACGCACAGGAACAGAAAGATCTCGGGTATGGAATGGTCATGGGATATGTACGTGTCGAGGCTACCCTGCATTCGGAGAATACTGACATCGTTCTGACGACCAATGCCGATCCGGACAATGATGCTGCAACTGTAATCCTCACTTATAGCGAGAGGTAGAAGTCATTTTTTAAGCTGCCGCTCCATCGAGGCGCGGTGGATAGTCGTAAAGATCTCGGTGATGAAATCTTCATCGAGGTCTTTTTCTTTTGCCATGGCTCTGGCTCTTTCCAGAACATTGTTCCATCGGTCCGCCTGCAGGACTGTCATGCCGCTCCTCTCTTTGATGAGACCGATGGATGCCGAGATGTCCATCCTCTGGGCAAGCAGGTCTATAAGGGCTGCGTCTATGCGGTCTATGCCTGTACGCAGGTCATCGATGGCCGCTGCTGCCTCTGCATCCTGAGTCGATGTTTTCCGTATTTTCAACCGGCCGAGTATGCCGGCAAGGTCTTCCGGTGTGATCTGCTGTGCGGCATCGCTCAGGGCCCGGTCGGGATCAGGGTGTACCTCTATCATCAGCCCGTCGAATCCCAATATCAGGGCCTGCCGCGCGATATCCTCCACCAGGTCCCGGCGTCCTGTGATATGGCTCGGGTCGCAGAACAGAGGAAGTCCCGGAAAGCGGCGGCGCAACTCGACTGGTATCTGCCAGAAAGGAGGGTTCCGGTACAGGTTTTCTCCGTAGAAATGGAAACCGCGGTGGACGGCGCAGATGCAGTCCAGACCGCAGCGGGCAAAACGTTCGATGGCCCCGCTCCACAGTTCCGGATCCGGGACCATGGGGTTTTTGACAAATACCGGAGTGTCGGTACCGCGCAGTACCTCTGCTATTTCCTGAACGAGGAACGGATTGCCCGTGGTGCGGGCTCCTATCCATACTGCATCTATTCCGTTTTTAAGGACGATTTCTACGTGGCGGGCATTGGCGACTTCCGTGGCTGTATGCATGTCTGCTGCCGCACCCGCTTCGCGTAGCCACTGTGCTCCGGTTTCTCCCACACCTTCGAAGCATCCCGGGTGTGTGCGGGGCTTCCATAAGCCTCCACGGAGAACTCTGACTCCTGCTTTTTTGAGACTGAACGCCTCTGAAATCAGACTTTCCCTGTTTTCCACGCTGCAAGGACCTGCAATGACCCACGGCCGTATGCTGCCGGAGAAGAGCTTCCAATCCTGTATTTGACAAAAATCGCTCATAAGGCTCAACAAAAGTATTTAAAGATTGTGAAAATTACAAGCAAGTTTTTATCTTTGCCGCGAAAAACAAAAACAACACACAATGGCTAATATTTTTACTTCTTCCATCGGGAAAAAACTTATAATGAGTGTAACGGGATTATTCCTGATAATTTTCCTTCTCCTGCATGCGACCATCAACGGTCTGTCCCTCATCAGCGCCGACGCTTTCAGGGCAGGCTGTGACTTTATGGCCCTGCCCATCATTACCGTGATGGTGCCCATCCTTGCAGCCGGATTCATTATCCACATCATTTATGCCATCTACCTCTCATGGACCAACTACAAGGCCCGCGGCAATAACCGCTACGCAGTAGCCAACAAGAGCCAGGCCGACAACTGGGCAGCAAAGAACATGCTCGTGCTCGGTATCGTGGTTCTCGGTCTGCTGGCTTTCCACCTGACCCATTTCTGGGCTGACATGCAGCTGCTGCAGTTCCAGGGTGTGGCTCACGAGAATCTGCCCGATCCCTATGGCCTCCTGCTCGAGACCTTCGGCACATGGTGGGTTACCGTCCTGTACATCGTATGGTTCGTGGCTCTGTGGATGCACCTGACCCATGGTTTCTGGAGCGCATTCCACACTCTCGGTTGGAACAACAATATATGGATCAGCCGCCTGAAGGTGATTTCCTACATCGTGGCTACCATCATCTGCCTGGTGTTTGTGGCAGTGGCTGTGGTATCCTGCCTGAAGGCCTACGCTATACTGTAACGGTGCGTCATAACGGGCAAGCTGCTCTGATCTGACACGCCACCAAATAGACTTTAGAAATCAACGGGCTGTGGTTGAAGCATTTCGACACAGCCTTTTTTAATTTATAACGTTTATGAAGAACATACTGATTCCTCTCGCTCTTGTGCTCTGTCCGGCGGTACTGGCCGCTCAGGAACAGAAGGACCGGCTGCCTTACTGGCAGGACGTGCAGACTGTGGAGGTGAACCGGGAATATCCCCGTGCGGCCTTCATGAGTTATCCGGACTCGGCGACCGCCGCCGCGTACCGCTATGAGAACAGCCCCCGTTACCTGTTGCTCAACGGGGTGTGGAAGTTCTACTTCGTTGACGCTTACCGTGACCTGCCGGAGAATATTACCGATCCTTCAGTGGATGCCTCCGGGTGGCACGATATCAACGTGCCGGGCAACTGGGAAGTGCAGGGCTTCGGTACGGCCATCTATACCAACCACGGCTATGAGTTCAAGCCGCGCAATCCCACGCCTCCGGTCCTGCCCGAGGACAATCCCGTCGGGGTCTACCGTCGGGAGTTCACCGTTCCCGAGTCATGGGACGGCTCGGAGATATTCCTGAATATTGACGGGGCGAAGTCCGGGGTGTACGTGTACCTGAACGGACGCGAGGTGGGCTACAGCGAGGATTCCAAGACCTCGGCGGAGTTTGCCGTGAGCGACTTTCTCGTGCCTGGGGTCAATACCCTGGTGCTGAAGATATACCGTTGGAGCACCGGCTCTTACCTGGAGTGCCAGGATTTCTGGAGGATGAGCGGTATCGAGAGGGACGTGTACCTGTGGTGCCAGCCCAGAGAGGCCGCGCTGAAGGATTTCACGGTCGTGTCTACACTGGATGACACCTATACTGACGGTCTGTTCTCGCTCAGGGCGGTGCTGAAGAATACATCTGCCAGTGGCTCCGAGGCGGTGCTGCGCGGAACGCTGACCGGGCCGGACGGGGCCGTGGTGTGGTCTGATGTCCGGAATGTGCCTCTGGATGCCGACGGTACCTCGGAAGTGCTCTTCGAGAACCGTATCCCCGATGTCCAGCCCTGGTCTGCGGAGCATCCGGACCTGTACCGGCTGACCATGACCGTCTATGCTGACGGGAAGGCGGTGGAGACCGTGCCTTATCATGTGGGATTCCGCAAGTTCGAGATCAAGCCGTCCGGAGAGCTTTCCCCTGAGGGCCGTCCCTACGTGCTCTTCTACGTCAACGGGCAGCCGGTCAAGCTCAAGGGCGTGAATACCCACGAGCACAACCCTCTTACCGGTCACTATGTCACCGAGGAACTTATCCGCCGCGACCTGGAGCTGATGAAGCAGAACAATATCAACACCGTGCGTCTGGCCCACTATCCCCAGGGCCGCCGCTTCTACGAGCTGTGCGACGAGTACGGCCTGTACGTCTACGACGAGGCCAATATCGAGTCCCACGGCATGTACTACAACCTGCGCAAGGGCGGGACACTCGGCAACAATCCCGAATGGCTCGCAGCCCACATGGACCGTACCGTCAACATGTACGAGCGCAACAAGAACTATCCCTGCATCACCGTCTGGTCCCTTGGCAATGAGGCCGGCAACGGATACAATTTCTACCAGACCTATCTCTGGATCAAGGACCGCGAGAGGGGAGGAATGGACCGTCCCGTCTGCTACGAGCGGGCACAGTGGGAATGGAACAGCGACATGTACGTGCCGCAGTATCCGGGAGCGGACTGGCTGCGGCAGATAGGCCGTTCCGGCAGTGATCGTCCGGTGGTGCCCTCGGAGTATTCCCATGCGATGGGCAATTCCTCCGGCAGCCTCTCCCTGCAGTGGGACGAGATTTACAGCTACCCCAACCTTCAAGGCGGCTATATCTGGGACTGGGTTGACCAGGGCATCTGGCAGGACCGTGACGGAGGCTTCTGGGCCTACGGCGGAGACTTCGGCGTCAATGCCCCGAGCGACGGCAATTTCCTCTGCAACGGTATTGTCAATCCCGACCGCAATCCCCATCCGGCGATGACGGAAGTCAAGCATGCCTACCAGAATGCCGCTTTCCGGCCTTCCGGCTATGCCGAGGATCCCACGGCGGAGCGTACCCTTGCGACCGGACGGCTCGCATTTTCCTCATTGCCTTCCGGCGGCAAGGTGTCGGTGGATGTCATCAACCGTTTCTACTTTACTGACCTGGATGCTTATGATTTTACCTACGAGCTGACCGCTGACGGACGGGTGGCCGCTTCCGGGACATTGGGCGTGAGCGCAGCTCCACAGGATACCGTGACGGTGGAGATTCCCGTGCCGGCACTGAAAAGCAGCGGCACGGAGTATTTTCTCAACCTGTATATGAAGCAGCGTTCGGAGGTGCCGGGTATCCCTGCAGGACATGTGCTGGCTTCCGACCAGATAGCCTTCCCTGTCACGGGCGGGCGACTTGTCTATGCTGAGGGCCGCGGTCCGGCCCTGTCGGTCGACTCCGTGTCGTCCGAGGGTGTGATACGCATTTTCTCCCCTTCGGTGGAATGGGTGTTTGACCGCTCCGCCGCCGCTGTCACCTCCTACAAGGTGCGGGGCGTGGAGTATTTTGCCGACGGCTTCGGACTGCGTCCCAATTTCTGGCGCGGTCCCAATGACAACGACTACGGCAACGGGGCTCCCAAGCGGCTGCAGATCTGGAAGACTTCCTCGCAGGAACTGCGCGTGGGCGCTGTGTCAGCTGTCATGGACGGGACTGATGCCGTGATGACGGTGGAGTACCTGCTGGCAGCCGGCAACAAATATATCGCGGAGTACCGTGTGCATCCCGACGGGGTGGTGGATGCCCGCCTGCATTTTACCCCGGCCCTGATGCCAGAGGTTGAGTCCGAGGCTTCCGAGGCGACCCTGACGGCGACCTATACGCCCGGACAGGAGTCCCGTGTAGGCCTGAAGGCCCGTCCGGAAGTTCCCCGTATCGGTGTGCGTTTCCGTCTGCCCGTAGCCATGCACGAGGTGACCTGGTACGGACGCGGCCCGGGAGAGAACTATATCGACCGCAGCCGCGGCTCGCTGGTGGGACTGTATTCGTCTTCGGCTGAGACCATGTACTTCCCCTACGTGCGTCCTCAGGAGAACGGACACCGCAGCGACACCCGCTGGGCAGCCTTCTATGGAGGTGGCAACGGCCTGATGGTGGTGGCTGACAGTACGATAGGCTTCAGTGCCCTACGTAATCCCGTGGAGGATTTCGACTCGGAGGAGGCTGTGGAACACGACTACCAGTGGCCCAACTTTACTCCGGAGCAGATTGCCACCAAGGATCCGGCTGCCGCCAGGAACGTACTGCGCCGCATGCACCACATCAACGACATCGTCCCGCAGGACTACGTTGAGGTCTGCATCGACATGCGCCAGCAGGGTGTGGCCGGCTACGACAGCTGGGGTGACCGTCCCGAACCGCAGTACCAGCTCCCCGCCG
>ENA-OOXJ01000177-OOXJ01000177.1-human-gut-metagenome-genome-assembly--contig:-NODE-177-length-59396-cov-6.887228_pt1 | contig 59396 bp, 56 predicted proteins | sample MGYA00241587_ERZ501343 | MGnify/ENA primary metagenome ERZ501343 (study PRJEB25962, sample SAMEA2042918) | human gut metagenome | biome: human gut; feature: human-associated habitat; material: faeces... | reverse complement strand
CTCCCCTATCCGCGCTATCGCGCGGCAGAGGAGAACATTGCGTGATTCCGGCTTCGCTATCCTTGTGGAGAGGATATTGCTGTCTTGTAGCGTTGCCGTCTATGACGTGAAGTATTGCTTTTTCTCTTCCGATATTTTTACGGGAAAATGAAATAATGAAAACAGACGAGCCTTTGGAGACTCGCCTGCTCTCAAATAGTCCAATCCCAATAGATTAGTTTATCAAGATATTGCGTGGTGTGTCATTTTTGTCTTTGGCGGCTTGGCATGCAGAACAATACGAAGAGCCAAATCGCCCCAATGAATGGAATGAGCACAATGAAAATCATGCCTCCGCTTTTCGCTGCATCATGAAGCCGGCGCACGCTGAGGGCAAGGCTCGGGATGAGTATGAGCAGGCTGTAGATATAGGAGAGAGGCATCATCATGAAGAACGGGTCGTCGTATGCGAATGATTTCAAGAAGCAGAACCAATCGATTGTGCCGAGAATGCCGCTTACGATGATATTGGCGAGAATTGCCAGCCAAAATTACGACCGTGTCGCTTTTCCGGAGAAGTTGAGGTATTGTTTGAAATACGCGTCAACATAGTTGCCGATAAATCCCTTTTCCATCGTTTCCTGATTTTATTATTAATTTACGCGGTTGAATCTCATTGGCATGTCCATTCCTTCGATAGACATGTGCAACGTCAATCCATCTTCGTTGACGTCGCTTATTTTATAGGTTTCTTCTTTCGGAACTAATCTATTGTTTTCCTCTACGAGTAATTGGTAATCTTCCTCAGAATAGCCTGCCTCGATATAGAATTCATGCGGCAATGCGATTTCTTCGATTGTAATGGTCAGTGTTTCGCCGTCGAGCTCCCATTTCCCAATCTCAGTCATTGATGGCGCTGTCGGATCGTTTGCTCTTAAAAAAGTGCCGTCTGAGCGCAGTTCCCAATTGTCGGTTTGGCTGTCTTCCCACTGATATTTGCCGACGATGTCGTCGGCAGATATGGACGATGAAGAATTGGATTTGTTGCACGACGGCAGCATTGCAACCGTCAAAGCGAGCATAAAGGATGCCCCAATAGAAATTAATTTTTTCATTTTGGTTATAGGTTTTAGTTAGATTTATGCAAATATATAACCTGTTGATTTGACATGTATTAAGTGTGATGTGTTTGAATTAATTTGGACTTATTTGAATTGATTTGAACAACCGACAGGCATCGAATCTGAAAGGGAGAGCGTTTTTTTCAGGGAATATTTGTTGTTTTGCCGGCAACAATGTATCTTTGCAGTCCGATTATATCCAAAATAGCGTTTATTGTCTCTCCGCAAGGCTTTTGGCCGAGTTGTTGCGGGAGGCATTAGTTGTGTAATTAAAATTAGAATTTAGAAAGTGGATACTTTAAGTTACAAAACGGTGTCAGCCAACGCTGAAACGGCAAATAAAGAATGGGTCGTAATCGACGCGACAGACCAAGTGTTGGGACGTCTTTGCGCGAAAGTTGCAAAAATACTTCGCGGCAAATACAAACCCAATTTCACTCCCCACGCAGATTGCGGCGACAATGTGATTATCGTGAATGCAGACAAAGTGGTCCTGACCGGCAAGAAATGGACCGATCGCATTTATCTTTCTTACACGGGTTATCCGGGCGGACAACGCCAAGCTACTCCTGCCATTTTGAAAATGAAGGCAGAAAACAAACACATGAAAGCAGGGATGAATCCGTTGTTTATCAAGGTGATGAAAGGTATGTTGCCGAAAAATCGCCTCGGCCGTCATTTGATGGGCAATTTGCATGTATACAACGGGCCGGATCATCCGCATGCTGCGCAAAATCCGAAAGTAATAGACATCAACAAGCTTAAATAAATATTGAAGTATGGAACAAATCAATGCAGTAGGCCGTCGCAAGGCCGCAATCGCACGAGTTTTCGTCAAAGAAGGCACGGGTGTCATCACAATCAATAATCGTGCATTGGAGAACTATTTCCCCAACCCGATACTTCAATATATAGTAAAGCAACCGTTGGCTTTGCTCGACGTATTGGAGAAATACGACATTAAAGTGAATTTGGTAGGCGGCGGCTACACGGGCCAAGCAGAAGCATTGCGCTTGGGCATCGCTCGCGCTTTGGTGAAAATCAATCCGGAAGACAAGCCGGCACTTCGCCAAGCAGGGTTCGTGACGCGCGATCCTCGTTCGGTGGAACGCAAGAAACCGGGTCGTCCGAAAGCTCGCAAGAGATTCCAATTCAGCAAACGTTAATCTGTTTTGCTATTTTAGGAGATATAAGTGTTTAGTATCCAAACTGTCGAGACTCCTTCTTCCGCGAGGAGGAAAGGCTACTTGGCAGTTGATTTAAGTTGAATGTAAACAAAAAACAAAAAAAATGTCAACACCAACATTTGAACAACTTTTAGAGGCAGGTTGCCATTTCGGCCACTTGAAACGCAAATGGAATCCTGCAATGGCTCCGTATATTTTCATGGAGCGCAACGGTATCCACATTATCGATTTGTATAAAACAGCTGCAAAGCTCGAAGAAGCAGCAGCTGCGTTGAAAAATATTGTAAAATCCGGCAAGAAAGTGCTTTTTGTTGCCACTAAGAAGCAAGCAAAGCAAGTTGTTGCCGACCACGCCGAGGCAATCAACATGCCGTACGTGATTGAACGTTGGCCGGGCGGAATGCTCACCAACTTCCCGACAATCCGCAAGGCTGTGAAGAAAATGACAAACATCGACAAGATGGAAAAAGACGGCACGTACGACAATTTGTCGAAACGCGAACGCCTTCAAATTTCTCGTCAACGCGCGAAATTGGAAAAGACGCTTGGCAGCATCGCTGATTTGAATCGTCTTCCGTCGGCATTGTTTGTCATCGACGTGATGAAAGAACACATTGCAGTAGCAGAAGCCAACCGTTTGGGAATTCCGGTATTTGGCATGGTTGATACCAATTCAAATCCCGACAACATCGACTTTGTGATTCCGGCAAACGACGACGCTTCCAAATCCATCGAACTTGTGCTCGACACTGTTTGCGCCGCTATGGCAGAAGGCTTGGAAGAACGCAAGGCAGAAAAAGCCGATGCGTCGGCAGCTGAAAGCGAAGAAGCAGAAGCCGCTGCGGCAGCCGCTCCGAAGCGTGAGCGTCGCCGTGTGCGCAAGGCAGCACCCGAAGTGGAAAAAGTAAACGTGGAAGATGCCGCTCCCGAAAAAGAGGAACCGGCAGAAGCTGCTGAATAAGCTTTAACAACCAAATTATTAACAACGAAAAAAGATTATTTGAAATATGGCAGTAACAATCGCTGACATCACCAAACTCCGCAAACTGACCGGAGCCGGCATGATGGACTGTAAAAAAGCATTGGAAGAAACCAATTGCGACATTGATGCGGCAGTGGAAATTATCCGTAAAAAAGGACAAGCCGTAGCTGCTAAACGCGAAGACCGCGAAGCATCGGAAGGTTGCGTTCTTTCTGCTGCAGAAGGTTCGTTCTGCGCAATTGTGGCATTGAAATGCGAAACCGACTTTGTGGCTAAAAACGAAGGTTTTGTTGCTTTGACAAGATCTATCCTCGATGCAGCCATGGCAGCCAAAGCCAAATCGCTCGACGAAGTGAAAGCGTTGACAGTCGACGGACGCACGGTGGCCGACCTTATCGTTGAAGAAATCGGCAAAACGGGCGAAAAAATGGAACTTGGCGCATACGAATGCCTTGAAGGCGCAGGAACAACTTGCTACGATCACCTCGGAAACAAGCTTTCCACTATCGTTACATTCAACAAGCCGGTGGAACGCCAAGTGGGCAGAAACGTGGCTATGCAGGTTGCTTCGATGAACCCGATTTCCGTAAACCGTGCGGAAGTGCCCCAAAATGTAGTTGCCCAAGAACTTGACATCGCTCGCGAAAAAGCTCGTCAAGAAGGCAAAAAGGAAGAAATGCTCGACAAAATTGCCGAAGGCCGTTTGAACAAGTTCTACAAAGAGTCGTGCTTGCTCGAACAAGAGTTTATCATGGATGCTCAATATTCGGTAGAAAAATACTTGAAGAGCGTAGATCCGGAACTTACGGCAGTGGCATTCAAGCGCGTAAATCTCAACGAAGATTAATTAGAGGTTAGAAATATGATGATCGGCGGCTGTTGAAAAGACAGTCGCCGATTTTTTTATTGGAAAATGTTGCAAGCGTTTGGTAATTTGCCAATTTGTTGGTAAATTGCGCGAAAATTCTGATATGGACGAACAAGCAATCATTTCTCGTATAAAATATTTGATGGGAGAATTGCGGTTAAGGCAAAACGCGTTTGCCTCCCGAATAGGCAGCGACGTTTCGAATTTTTCCAAACAGTTGAATGGGAAATTGCCTTTGAGCGAATCTTTCCTCAATAAAATTGTGGTAAATCTCGGGGTGTCGAAATCGTGGCTGGTGAAAGGCGAAGGCGTCCCGTTTGGCAAGGCGGTGGCTCCGTTGAGCGTGACAGTGCCTTGCATGGAAGAGCGCGAATCGGCATCGGGCAGTCCGGTCTACGATATCGATGTGACGGCCGGATCGTCGTCGCGCGAAATGCTTTTTGCCGACGATCGGGTCGTGGGTTTTGTCAACGTTCCGGGCATCAGCGCGGATTGCAAAATCGTGCGAGTCAGCGGCGACAGCATGTCGCCTGTCATCAACAATGGCGATTACGTGGCGTTGCGCGAAGTGCGCGATCCTTCAATCATTTTTTGGGGACAGATTTACGTTGTTTTGCTCGAAGATTACCGCATGGTGAAATACTTGCGCCGCCATGCCGACAGCAGCATGGTCGTTTTGCGCAGCGCGAATCCGTCGTACGACGACATCGAAGTGGCGCGTTCGGCTATCAAAGATTTGTTTTTCGTGCATAACATCATTCATATAGACACTCGTATGTGAATGAAAAATTATAACTTTGCGATTATAAAAGAAGTTTATGAAACAATCGTTTTTTTTGTTGTTGCTCTTTCTGCCGTTTCTTCATGGAGCGGCTTTGACGGTCGATTCCGGAACACTTGAATCGGCGTTGCCCGTCGACGAATTGGGGAAGGCAACGACATTGTCCTTGTCGGGCACGATGGATGCGCGGGATTTCAAATATTTGTCGGACAATATGCCGGCGACTCTTTCCGCGCTCGATTTGTCGCAAGTGGAAGTGACTGAATATTCCGATCGCGAGGCCTTGTTTGGCAACCAAGCATTTTACGGAGCGGGCGAGCTTCCATCGGGGTGCTTTGCCGGAAGCCCTATTCGCGAGATTGCCCTTCCGAAGAATCTTGTTAGTATCGGCGATGGGGCATTTGCCGGCTGTTTGAATTTGGAAGCATTGACGATTCCATCTTCTGTAAAGCAGATTGGGAATTTTGCTTTTTCAGGCGCTTCGGCTTTGACAAACTTGAATGGGGGGAACGCTGTGGAAGCGATAGGCGATTATGCGTTTAGCCATTGCTCCCTTCTTTCGATATTGCCATCTTTTGCTTCTTTGAAGGCGATAGGCGACTATGCTTTTTTGAATTGCGTGTCGATGTCGGATTTCGATTTTCCGCAGTCGCTTGAAGCAATAGGCGAGGGAGCGTTTAAGGATACGCGATTGGCAGCGTTGGATTTGGGCAATTGCACAAATCTCGGCGAATTGGGTGCATGGGCGTTTGCCGGCAATGAAGCGTTGGGCGCAGAAGAATTGCCAAGTGCTGCAAGCCGTGTGGGCGAAGGCATATTCTATGGCTGCACGTCATTGCGGCAGGCTTCGTGGGCGGCATCGGCCGACGTTGGCGATTTTGCATTCGCCGGATGCGTGTCGATTGAAAATGCCGAACTACCGGAAGGGACGGTCAATGTGGGCAATTATGCCTATTCGGGCGCGGCTTTGATTTCGGAATTTGCCATACCGTCGTCGGTAGAGTCGATTGGCGAGAGAGCCTTTAAGGATTGGCGGGCGCTGTCGTTGTTGACGAGCAAAGCGGAAGTGCCTCCGGTTCTTGGCGACGACGTGTGGGAAGGCGTAAGCAAAGCAGGAGTCTATTTGTCGGTGCCGGAATCGAGCGAACGGGCTTATCGCGCTGCTCCGCAATGGAGAGATTTTTTCACTGCCTCGATGGTCGATCAAATTGCAGAAAACGAGCTGAGGGTCGTGTCGGGAAATGAGCATGTGACTTTGTATTCGAACGAAAAAATCAAATATGCCGAATTGTACGATTTGGCGGGCATATTGCTGGCATCGCAACGTCCGGAATGCGGCGAGGCATCGTTCGGATTGTCGCAGTATGGCGGCAAGATTTTTGTGGCGCGTTGCGTGTTTGACAATGGAAAAACAGAAATAGTAAAATTCAGGAAATAAGAGAGGCCGGAGCATGGGAAAAAACAAGTTGAAGAAATTTGGCGAAATGGCCACATTCCCCAATGTGTTTCAATATCCGTTTGCCGCGTTGCAAGAAAGCGGTTTCCCGATGCGCGGGAAATGGGGCGAAACGTATTTCGGAAACGATGCTCCGATTGTTCTTGAACTTGGTTGCGGGAAGGGAGAATATACGGTAGGGCTTGCCAAACGGTTTCCCGACAGGAATTTCATCGGCGTGGACATAAAGGGCGCAAGGATGTGGACCGGCGCGAAGCAAGCCGTGGAAGAGAAAATCGAGAATGCTGCATTTCTCCGTACAAACATTGAACTGATTGCGTCGTTCTTTGCTCCCGGTGAGGTGTCGGAAATATGGATAACATTTCCCGATCCGCAGATGAAGAAGGCAAGCAAGCGGCTTACTTCGACGCGATTCATGTCGCTTTATCGTGAAATCTTGGCCGATGGCGGATTGATCCACCTGAAAACCGACAGCCCTTTCCTGTATGCTTATACGAAAGCGATGATTGAAGTCAATGCCTTTAAAGAAGAGGCGGCGACCGACGACTTGTATCATTCGGATTGCGCGGGAAGCATCCGAGAAATTCAAACGTTTTATGAACGGCAATGGCTGTCGCGCGGATTGACCATCAAATATTTGTGTTGGCATCTCGACTCGACTACCTTGTTGCGCGAGCCGGAAGTGGAAATCGAGCGCGACACATATCGCAGTTTTTCTCGCGGTTATTTGGATTTTAATGTGAACTTATCAGAATGAACCTATGATGGAAGAAAGGCTTTATCCGGCATTGATTCTCGATGCGTTGCGCACAGTGCGCTATCCGGGCAATGGAAAGAGCATCGTGGAAAATGGCATGGTGGAGGACGATATACGTATCGACGGCATGAAAGTGTCGTTTTCTCTTATCTTCGACAAGCCGACCGATCCTTTTGTGAAGTCGGTTGTGAAAGCAGCGGAAACGGCAATATTGACCTACGCGAGCGCCAATGCCGACGTGAAAGGCAATGTCAATGTCAAGTTTCGCAGAGAGGAGCATAAAGTGGAAAAATTGCTTCCGGAAGTGAAAAATATCATCGGCGTCTCGTCGGGGAAAGGCGGCGTCGGGAAATCCACCGTGGCATGCAATTTGGCCGTATCGCTTGCGGCGAAAGGCTATAAGGTTGGTCTGCTCGATGCCGACATATTCGGGCCGTCTGTGCCTAAAATGTTTGGCGTGGAGGGCGAACCGGTCTATTTGGAGGAATCCGACGGGCGGAATTTGATTGTTCCGATAGAAAAGTATGGCGTGCGATTGCTGTCGATAGGATTTTTGGTAGACAAAGACAGTGCTGTGCTTTGGCGCGGCGGCATGGCAAGCAATGCACTCAAACAGTTGATAGGCGAGGCCGATTGGGGCGCGCTCGACTATTTTGTGATCGACATGCCGCCGGGAACGAGCGACATCCATTTGACGCTTGTGCAAACGTTGGCCATCACCGGCGCCATCGTAGTGACAACTCCGCAGGAAGTGGCGTTGGCCGATGCGCGCAAGGGCATAAGCATGTTTCAGAGCGACAAGGTGAATGTGCCGGTGCTCGGCATTGTTGAAAATATGTCGTGGTTCACTCCGGCCGAACATCCGGATGAAAGATATCACATATTCGGCAATGGCGGCGGCGCAAGATTGTCGGAAAAATTGCAAGTGCCGTTGTTGGCTCAAATTCCGCTTGTGGCAAGCATTTGCGATGGCGGCGACAATGGGATTCCTTCGGCATTGCAAAACACCGTGTCGGGGGCGGCATTCGCCATGCTTGCCGATCGGGTGGTCGAGGCCGTTGACAAGCGCAACGCGACGCTTCCTCCCACGCAGAAGGTTGAAATAAAACATTAAATATATTTTCCATGCATGGGCGAATATGGCACACATGCCACGCGCTATATTTGCATAAACGAAAAAAGAAGTGATTATGAAAGCAGGAGATAAAATACCGGAATCGTTGGGATTTGATGCCAACGGCAGGGAAGTGAAAGCTTCAGATTTCGCAGGCAAGCGGCTTGCTATCTATTTTTATCCGAAAGACAATACGCCCGGATGCACGGCAGAGGCATGCAGCTTGCGCGATGGTTACGCGCAATTGAAGGCTGCCGGCTACGAAATTGTCGGCGTGAGCCGCGACAGTGCGGCTTCGCATGCGCGTTTTGCCGAGCGGCATGAATTGCCCTTCACGTTGATAGCCGATACCGACTTGAAGCTTAACGAAGCGTTTGGAGTGTGGCGAAAAAAGAAGATGGCCGGCAGGGAATACATGGGGACGGTGCGAACCACGTTTATCATCGATGAAAACGGTGTTGTTACCGATGTGATAGAAAAGGTGGACACGAAAAACAGCGCGGCGCAAATTCTTGATTTGAAAAAATAAAAAAACAGAAATATGGAAGCAAAAAAGGAAGAAACGGGCGGTGCTGCCGTTTCCAGTGAAAAATTGAAAGCATTGCAAAATGCAATGTCGAAAATAGAGAAAGATTATGGCCGCGGCGCCATCATGAAACTCGGCGATGAAAATATTGAGGATATAGAAGTGATTCCATCGGGAATCATCGGGCTCGACTATGCTTTGGGCGTTGGCGGTTATCCACGCGGGCGAATCATTGAGATTTTCGGACCGGAATCGTCGGGAAAGACGACATTGGCAATCTTGGCGATTGCGCAAGCGCAGAAGCAAGGCGGCATAGCAGCCATTATCGATGCCGAACATGCTTTCGACCGTTTTTATGCAGAAAAGTTGGGCGTAGACGTGAACAATCTTTGGATATCACAACCCGACAATGGCGAGCAAGCGCTCGAAATTGCCGAACAGTTGATACGCTCGTCGGCAATCGACATTATTGTGATTGACTCCGTTGCTGCCTTGACACCGAAAGCAGAGATTGACGGCGCGATGGGCGACAAGCAAATGGGACTTCAAGCACGCTTGATGTCGCAAGCACTTCGCAAACTGACGGCAACAATCTCAAAAACGAAAACAACGTGTATTTTCATCAACCAGCTTCGCGACAAAATCGGAGCGATGTGGGGTCCGTCGGAAACCACGACTGGTGGCAATGCGTTGAAATTTTATGCTTCGGTGCGTATCGATATCCGCCGCATGGGCTCAATCAAAAACGGAGAAGACATCGTGGCATATCAAACGCGCGTGAAGGTGGTGAAAAACAAAGTGGCGCCTCCTTTCAAGAAAGCCGAGTTTGAAATGACATTCGGAGAAGGCGTTTCGCATAGCGGCGAAATTCTTGACCTTGGCGTTTCGTTGGGCATTATCAATAAGAGCGGCTCATGGTTTTCTTACGACAACACGAAGTTGGGACAAGGCCGCGACGCCGTGAAACGTTTGATTGGCGACAACCCCGAACTTGCCGACGAACTCGAAGCAAAGATAAAAGCAAAACTATACCATAAAGACGAAGAAGCCGAATAAGGAAAAACCATTGGGCGACCTCTCTCTCGATTTGTGTCGGCGGAGAGGTCTGCTCATTTAACGAAGGAAAGAACATGAAAATAGCAATTATCGGATGCGGCAACATGGGTGGCGCAATCGCGCGCGGCCTTGCCGGCGACAAAGCGTTTATGGGAAAGAATTCGATAGCTGTGTCGAATCGTTCTGCCGCGAAGCTCGACGCATTGAAAGCCGAATTTCCTGCCGTTTCGACGTCGACTTGCAATCGTACAGTCGTCGATGGAGCCGACATGGTGATTTTGGCTGTCAAGCCGTGGCTTGTGGATACGGTCGCGGAGGAAATCAAGCCTGTGGCCAACGTGCGGCAAACGATTGTTTCCGTGGCAGCCGGCGTGGACTTTTCTCGCTTGCAGGCCGTGTTTGCCTTGCCGGATGGCGTGCCGGCTTTGTTTCGAGTAGTTCCGAACACGGCAATTGCCATTGGCGAAAGCATGACGGTGGTTTCCGGATGTGGTGTTTCGGAGCAGCAGACGGGCGAAGTGTGCTCGTTGTTCGACCGGCTTGGGGAAACGTTGCTTGTAGAAGAACGTTTGCTGGATGCCGCCATGGCGTTAGGGTCGTGCGGGACGGCTTATGCTTTGCGCTATGTCCGTGCAGCCATGGAAGCCGGAATAGAATTGGGGTTGTATCCGGAGCAAGCGGAGAAAATCGTTGCACAAACGGTGAAAGGCGCGGCGGAAATATTGTTGCGCGGCGGGGCTCATCCAGAGGCGGAAATCGACAAGGTGACAACCCCCGGTGGGTATACGATCAAAGGCCTTAACCGCATGGAAGAATGCGGATTTTCAAATGCCGTCATCGAAGGGCATAAAGCCTCAGTGGGGAAATAGGCGCGATTTGGACAGGAGCGCACAGCCTTGGCAGCCGGCGCGGGCGGCGGGAAATTGAGTAGTTTCCGATGTGGAATCAGAGGTCTTCAAATTCAGCGTCGGAGATTTGCGATTCTCTTTTGCAGTTGCGCATGTCGAAATTGGCAGAATCGGGTTGCTGTTCGATTGTTTCGACGGAAATTTCTTCGAATGCCACGTATTCTCCGTCGTTTTTGTCGAATATCTTTTTCTTTTGGCGTCGGTCGGGCTCTTTCGGGTTTTGTGTGCCGGATGCAGCTTTTTGACCCCATGGAGATTGCTGCCATGCATTTTTCCATTTTCTTTTTAAAACGGCAGTGGCAATTACCATTAAGAAAAGGGGAATGGCAATGAGTACAATCAATAGCAGGAAGAGTAAATGCACTTTTCTTGTGAGTTAATGTCAGACGTTAAAACGAAAAACCGGTCAGAATTGTTCATCGCGTTTGGCTGTGACCGACAAAAAGATATAAAACAGAATAGTCCAAACCAATCCGGCCAATTGCATGTAGGCCACAAACGAGATGGCTCCGATGAGCAATGCGTAGCGTCGCACGTTGCCTTGCAGCGACAAGGATTTCACTTTTAGCGAGAACATGCGGATGCGGCTAATCATCAAAGCGGAAAACAAGACGATGAACAGCAACATACCCCAATCTCCGATATAGCGGTATTGCATGTTCCATGCGATGACTCCCACCCAAAAAATGGCGTTGGACGGGATGGGCAGTCCGCGGAACGATTCTTTTTGCAAATCGTCGATGTTGAATTTGGCGAGCCTTACGGCTCCGGCAGCCGTGAGCAGAAATGCTGTATAGGCAATCCAGCTGTTGCTTCCCGATTCTATCATGATCATGTTGAACGCCAAGGCAGCCGGCGCAAAGCCGAAGCTGATGAGGTCGGCAAGCGAGTCGAGTTCTTTTCCGAGCGCAGAGTAGGCATGAAGCAGCCGAGCGGAGAGCCCGTCGCAGAAGTCGAACAAGACCGATGCGCCAATGAAGATGAACGCCAATTCGTAGCCGGCAAGAGCGCCATATTGCGTGTCGAAATGGAATGCAAAAACACTTGCCATGCACCCTGCCAGCAAGTTCATGCAGGTGATGGAATTCGGAATATTTCGTCGGATGAAACGCAGAATTTTCATGATTGTTTCTGATTTTTTAGTCGGGCGACGGGCGTAATGCCTCCGATAGTCTTATCGCCTATTTTGACAAGAATTTCGGCATCGAGCGGCAAGTAGATGTCGACGCGGGAGCCAAATTTGATGAATCCGAGATGCGATGAAATGTCGGCTTTGATGCCGGGACGCGCGTATGTGACGATACGGCGGGCGATGGCGCCGGCTATTTGGCGCACGAGGATGCGCTCGCCGCTCTCGGTTTTTATGACTATGGAAGAGTGTTCGTTTTCAGAGCTTGATTTGGGCAAGTATGCCGCACGGAATCTCCCCGGCTGGTATTTCACTTTTTCCACGTCGCCTTCGACCGGATACCAATTGGCATGCACGTTGAATACCGACATGAACACCGATAGCTGAATGGCTTTGCGGTTCAGGAATTCTTTTTCTTCGACTTCTTCCAAAGCGACGACCGTGCCGTCGGCCGACGATACGACAATGCCTTCTTTGTCGCCTTTGAAAACGCGTGCGGGAGAACGGAAAAAGTTGATTACCAAACAAAGGATAACGGCCGATATGGCCCACAAAATGGCAGAAGCGATGAACGAAGGTACAAAGAGATAGGCCGTCGCGCAGACAACTACCAATATCAGCACCAATGCTAGAATGATATTGATGCCCTCTCTATGTATTCTCACTCTCATTTTGTTTTTACTTCGGCAAAAATAAAACAAAATATTAAAAAATAAAAGCGGAAACGCAGCAATGCCGTTGTCGCCATGCAGCCGCACTCATATTTTACGCGAGCGATATGGATAAGTTTTCGTACCTTTGCATCCGTAAAAACAATTGATTATGGCAAAGAAAGGAAGGCATGAAGGACAGTGGCGTCCTGACAGCATATACACTTGGAAGGTATCCGGCGACGACACGTTGCTTGCTTGCGTCGAGAAAAAATTGACAGATCATAAGCATAATGCAGTCAAGTCGCTGTTGAAATATGGGCAAATCGCGGTGAATGGCACTCCCGTCACGCAATTTGACACGCCTGTGCGATCCGGCGATGCCGTTTCGGTCAATTTCACGCGCCCGTTTGTCGTGTTTTCCCACCCTCGTATTCAATTGGTTTATGAAGACGACGATATTATCGTAGTGAACAAAGGGAGCGGCGTGCTTTCCGTGTCGACCGACAATGTGAAAGACAATACGGCTTACAGCGCGCTGCGCGCTTATTTGAAGCAAAAAGACCCCCGATTGAAATTGTTCATAGTGCATCGGCTCGATCAAGGGACGTCCGGATTGATGATGTTTGCAAAGAATGAAGAGGCGAAAGAAGCCATGCAATTCAATTGGCGGAACATGGTGCTGCATCGGAATTATGTGGCAGTCGTCGAAGGCATCGTGGAGCGGCAGGAAGGCGTGGTGCGCAGCTACTTGGCTGAAAATGCGCAGCATGAGGTTTATTCTACGCAAAATCCGGAAGAAGGCCAGCTTGCGGTGACGCGCTATCGGGTGTTGAAAAAAGGAGGTGGATACACATTGATGGAACTAAGCCTCGACACAGGGCGGAAAAATCAAATCCGCGTCCACATGAAGGATCTTGGACATCCGATTGTGGGCGATCGCAAATACGGGGCGAAGAATAGCCCGATTCGTCGACTTGCGCTTCATGCGTCGACACTCCATTTCGTGCATCCGGCAACAAGACAAGAGATGCGATTCGAAACGCCGGTGCCTGCGCGTTTCGCGGGGCTGGTGAAATAGCCGAACCGTTGTTTTGGCCCGTGTGGGCTTGGGATGCCATCGAAAAAGGAGGGCAGTAGGCGTTTTCGGGATTTTTTTATAAATTTGTGCGATTTTTCCGTGCGGATTTCGCGGTGCGGAATATTTAGAAACATTTGATTATGAATATATCGTATAATTGGCTGAAAGAATATGTGGATTTCGACCTCTCTCCGGAGGAAGTGTCTGCGGCATTGACTTCGCTCGGCTTGGAAACCGACGGCGTGGAAAAAGTCGAAACAATCAAAGGCGGTTTGGCAGGTCTGGTAGTTGGCAAAGTGCTGACGTGCGAGGATCATCCTGATAGCGACCATCTTCATGTGACGACGGTCGATTTGGGCGACGGCGTGCCGACGCAAATCGTTTGCGGCGCTCCAAACGTGGCAGCGGGCCAGCATGTGATCGTGGCGACGCTTGGGACGAAACTATACGATGGCGACAAAGAATTTGTCATCAAAAAATCTAAAATACGCGGAGTCGAATCGTTTGGCATGATTTGCGCCGAAGATGAAATCGGCGTTGGCGCTTCCCACGACGGCATCATCGTGTTGCCGGAGACAGCCGTTGCCGGCACGCCGGCAAAAGAGTATTACGGCGTGAAAGACGACTATGTATTTGAAGTCGACTTGACGCCGAATCGGATTGACGCGGCGTCCCACTATGGCGTGGCACGCGATTTGGCTGCATGGTTGAAGCTGCATGGCAAGGGTGGAAACCTTCGCCGTCCTTCCGACGAGGCATATCGTTCCGATCGCGCGGATGGCGCAATCCCGGTGAAGGTGGAAACGGAAGATGCCTGCATTCGCTATTCCGGCTTGACGATTCGCAACGTGAAAGTGGCAGAAAGCCCCGAATGGTTGCGCAACTATCTGACGGCCATAGGGCAGCGCCCAATCAACAACATTGTCGATATTACGAACTTCATATTGAATGCCTTTTGCCAGCCGTTGCATTGTTTCGATCTTGCGAAAGTGGCAGGCGGCGAAATTGTGGTGCGCACTGTGGACGACGGAACGAAATTCGTCACGTTGGACGGCGTGGAACGCAAACTTTCAGATCGCGATTTGATGATTTGCAATGCGCATGAGCCGATGTGCATCGCCGGTGTGTTCGGCGGAATGGATTCCGGCGTGACGGAAGCGACGACCGACATATTTCTTGAATCGGCTTGCTTCCATCCGACATGGGTCAGAAAAACGGCTCGCCGGCACGGACTGAACACCGACTCTTCGTTTCGTTTCGAGCGCGGCGTCGACCCGTCGAATACGGTATATGCGTTGAAAATAGCGGCTCTTTTGGTGAAAGAGCTTGCCGGCGGAGAGATTTGCGGCGACGTGTTCGATTGGTATCCGCGTCCCGTAGAGCGCCCGTCGGTAGAACTGTCGTATGATTATTTGGCTTCATTGATAGGAAAAGACATTGAAGCGGAAACGATAAAAAGCATTTTGGCATCGCTTGAAATTGAGGTTGTCTCCGAACGGGAAGGCGTGCTGGATTTGCGAGTGCCGACCTACCGTGTCGATGTGACTCGCCCGTGCGACGTGGCAGAAGAAATATTGCGCGTGTACGGCTACGACAATGTGGAATTTGGCGAAACGATGCATTCCAGTTTGTCTTATCGGCAGACGACAGACGTGTCGGAGCGTTTGCAATACCTTATTTCCGAGCAATTGACAGCTTGCGGGTTCTATGAAATCATGAACAACTCCCTGACGGCGGTGTCGTATTATGAAGGATTGCAAACTTATCCGCTTGAAAAGTGTGTCCGCTTGATGAATCCGTTGAGCAACGATCTTGCCGTGTTGCGGCAGACGCTTGTGTTTGGCGGGCTTGAAAGCCTTGCGCACAACATCAACCGCAAGAAGGCGGATTTGATGATGTATGAATTCGGGCATGTTTACAGCCGCGACCCTGAGAAAGAGTCGTCGGAAGCGGAGCCATTGCGTCCGTTTAAAGAAGAGACCAATCTCGGACTTTGGATGACGGGCGACGTTTGTGCGGGAAACTGGGCTTTGCCGGCACGGAAAGCAACTGTCTACGACCTGAAATCGGTAGTAGAGAATATTTTTGCGCGTATTGGCTTGTCGATGCAGGAACTGTCGGTCGCACAGACATCCGGCGAACTGTTTGATGCATCTTTGGCGTATGCCACAAAAGACGGAAAGGCAATAGGGCAGATGGGCATTGTCAGCCGCAAATTGTTGAAAATGGCCGACATTCATCAAGAGGTGTTCTATGCCGAACTTAAATGGGATGTGTTGTTGAAATTGGCATTGCGCAAGAAGGTGGAATATCGCGACCTTCCGAAAACGATGCCGGTGAAACGCGATTTGGCGTTGTTGCTCGATGCAGGGGTTACGTTTGCACAAGTAGAAAATGTGATTCGCTCGTCGGAACGCAAGTTGCTGAAAGACATAACGCTGTTTGATGTCTACGAAGGCAAGAACTTGGAGGCCGGAAAGAAGTCCTATGCAGTCAGCTTGATTTTGCAAGATGAGGAAAAAACACTCAACGACAAGCAAATCGATGCAGTGATGAATAAGATAATTGCGAATTTGCAAAAACAGCTTGACGCGAAACTCAGATAATAAAAATATAAAAAGGAATATATAAATGGGAAGAGCTTTTGAATATCGCAAAGCGAGAAAATTGAAACGTTGGGGCAACATGTCCCGAACATTCACAAAAATCGGTAAGGAAATCACAATCGCTGTGAAAGCGGCAGGCCCTGATCCGGCCGGTAATTCTCGCTTGCGCATGTTGTTGCAAAATGCGAAAGCGGCAAATATGCCGAAAGACACAGTGGAACGCGCCATAAAGAAAGCTACCGACAAAGATGCAAGCGACTATAAGGAAATCGTTTACGAAGGATACGGGCCTTATGGCATTGCGATTGTCGTAGAGACGGCCACCGACAATAATACGCGCACAGTGGCCAACGTGCGCAGCTATTTTAACAAATATGGCGGTTCGCTTGGCACATCGGGCAGCTTGTCGTTTTTGTTCGAACATAAATGTGTTTTTAAAATTGCTCCGAAAGAAGGCGTGTCGTTGGACGACCTCGAATTGGAATTGATCGATTATGGCGTGGACGAAGTCGACAATGAAGGCGATTCGATTGTGATTTATGGCGCATTCGATTCATTTGCGAATATCCAGAAATATTTGGAGGACAATGGCTTTGAAATCCAAAGCGCGGAGTTTGAACGCATACCGACAGACTATAAGGACGTTACTCCTGAACAACGTGCGCAAATCGAAAAATTGCTTGAAAAATTCGATGACGACGACGATGTGCAGAACGTGTTCCACAATATGAAAGAGGACGATTCCGAAGAAGAGGAATAATTTTTTGCATCTTGACATAAAAATATGCGCCGCTGCCAATCACGGAGAGCGGCGCATGTGTTTTTTAAGATAAATAAGGTAAGCTGCGCTTCGGGAAAACAAAATCAAGTAAACTTGATTGTTTTCCGCTTGGCTTGCAACCTTTGAATAAGGTAAGCTGCGCTTCGGGAAAACAAAATCAAGCAAACTTGATTGTTTTCCGCTCAGCTTGCATTACCTTTGCATAAAAATTCAAAATAGCGAAAGAAATGAAGATTAAAAACAAGGATCGGAGACTTCGCGCGATTTGCGAAATAATTCGAACGCAGCGCATTCGATGCCAAAGCGAGTTGATGACGGCTTTGGGCAAAATGGGCATATCTGTGACGCAAGCCACGTTGTCTCGCGATTTGAAAACTTTGCGCATGACGAAGATAGCTACCGAGACCGGCGACTACATTTATATCATTCCGAATAGCAACGAAGTGAGAGATTCTATTCTGAATGCCGATCGGGGACCGTCAAATCCGAACAATGCCATCGGATTCGTGTCGCTTAGCTTTTCGGGCAACATAGCTGTTTTGAAAACAAGAAATGGCTATGCAAGCGGATTAGCATACGATATCGACATGAGCCGGCGTCCCGAAATATTGGGTACGATTGCCGGCGCCGACACAATTATAATTGTCCTGAAAGAAGGCGTTTCCCATGCAGATGCTGAAAACGCGCTGCGGAGATTCATTCCGGCGGACAGCGAACCAACTTTGACTATTTAAGATTTTGAAAGAAAAAAATGATCGACGTTGATGATATAGAAATACAAGTGGCAGGAGAGGAGCATGTGCAATATGTAGATGAGATTCTCGACACGATTGCGCGGGCGGCAAAAGTGCGCGGCACGGGCATTGCCAAACGCTCTCCCGAATATGTGAAGCAAAAAATGATAGAACACAAGGCTGTCGTGGCGCTTTATCATGGCAATTTCGCCGGATTTAGCTACATAGAAAGCTGGAGCAATAAAATGTTTGTGGCCAATTCCGGTCTGATTGTTTCCGATGCGTTCAGGGGCATCGGATTGGCAAAGCGCATAAAAAAACGCATTTTCGAGCTTTCTCGGGAACGCTTCCCTCATGCTAAGATTTTTAGCCTCACGACCGGCGCGGCAGTAATGAAGATGAACAACGAGCTGGGCTACCGCCCTGTCACATTCTCGCAACTGACCGACGACGAGGCCTTTTGGAAAGGATGCGAAAGTTGCGTCAATTTCGACATTTTGCAACGCAACGGGCGTAGCATGTGCTTGTGCACCGGAATGCTTTACGATCCGGAAGAACATAAAGACAATCAAAGCAAAAACGAATAGAAAAAAATAAAGCGAAAACGATATGGAGAAGAAAAAGAAAGTAGTCGTGGCATATAGTGGCGGTCTTGACACGTCGTACACTGTCATGTATCTCGCGAAAGAGAAAGGCTACGAGGTATATGCCGCTTGTGCCAATACCGGCGGATTCAGCGCAGAACAACTGAAAGCCAACGAAGAAAATGCTTATCGTCTGGGCGCGACAAAATATGTGACGCTCGACGTGACTCGCGAATATTATGCGAAAAGCTTGAAATATATGATTTTTGGCAATGTGTTGCGCAACGGCACATATCCTATTTCTGTCAGCTCCGAACGGATATTCCAAGCGTTGGCAATCGCTCGCTATGCCAACGAAATAGGAGCAGATGCCATCGCCCACGGTTCGACCGGTGCGGGGAACGACCAAGTGCGTTTCGACATGACTTTTTTAGTCATGGCTCCCGACATGGAAATTATCACGCTCACGCGCGACCGTGCTTTGTCGCGCGACGAAGAAATCGAATATCTGCGTTCGAACGGGTTCACGGCCGACTTTGCAAAAATGAAATATTCCTACAATGTGGGCATTTGGGGCACGTCGATATGCGGGGGAGAGATTCTCGATTCCAAGCAAGGCTTGCCTGAAAGCGCATATTTGAAGCAGGTTGAAAAAACGGGCAAAGAAGAGCTTCGGATTGAATTCAAGCAAGGAGAGATAGCAGCTGTCAACGGCGAGCCGTTTGACGACAAGATACAGGCAATCCGCCGGATAGAAGAAATTGCCGCTCCTTATGGCATCGGGCGCGACATGCATGTGGGCGACACCATTGTCGGCATCAAAGGCCGTGTCGGTTTTGAGGCTGCCGCTCCGATGGTGATCATTGCCGCTCACAAATTCCTCGAAAAGTACACATTGAGCAAATGGCAACAATATTGGAAAGACCAAGTGGCAAATTGGTATGGCATGTTTTTGCATGAAAGCCAATATTTGGAGCCGGTCATGCGCGACATCGAAGCGATGCTCGAATCGTCGCAGCGCCATGTGAACGGAACGGTGATTATGGAATTGCGGCCGTTGTCGTTCTTCACGGTGGGTGTCGATTCGCCCGACGATTTGGTGAAAACGAAGTTTGGCGAATATGGCGAAATGCAAAAGGGCTGGACTGCCGACGACGCGAAAGGCTTCATCAAAGTGCTTTCCACGCCGTTGCGCGTGTATTATGCAAACCATAAAGAAGAATCAAAAGATATTTGACAAGCATGTATGATAATGGAAATAGAAGGCTTCGCCGGCCTTACGAAGGACGGGTGCTGGGCGGTGTATGCGCCGGACTGGCGGATTTCTTTGGCTTGAGTGTCGGTGCTGTTCGGATTGTTTTCATTTTGTCAGGAGTAGGCTTAGGCATATATCTTCTTTTAATGTTGGCAATACCAAATGAGGACTGATGGCTAAATTTGCAAAATCAATAAGTTTGACGATATGATAAAAGTTGGAATTATAGGCGGAGCCGGATACACGGCGGGGGAATTGATTCGATTGCTGCTCAATCATCCCGACGTGGAGTTGAAATGGGTGCATAGCACGAGCAATGCGGGCAATCCTGTGAGCGGCGTGCATCAAGGCCTTGTCGGCGAAACGGCGCTTTATTTCACAAACGAGACGCCGTTGGATGCTGTCGATGTCATATTTCTTTGCACTCCTCATGGCGAGTCGAGGAAATTCCTTGAACTCCATAAGGACAATATTCCGGACGACTTGCGCATTATTGATCTTTCGCAAGACTTCCGAATCGCCGACGATACGCACGATTTTATTTACGGCTTGCCGGAATTGAATCGTAAATATATTATCCGAGGGAAACATGTGGCCAATCCCGGATGTTTTGCCACAGCCATTCAATTGGCATTGCTTCCGTTGGCGCGCAACTTGCTTCTCAACAGCGACATTCATGTCAATGCCATTACGGGCAGCACGGGCGCCGGCGTCAAGCCGTCGGCTACGTCGCACTATTCATGGCGCAACGACAATGTTTCGATTTATAAGCCATTCACCCACCAGCATTTGGCAGAAATCTACCAAACGCTTCATGGCATGCAGGCAAGTTTCAACAGCAAAGTGAATTTTATTCCGGTGCGCGGATGTTTCTCGCGCGGCATTTTTGCCACGCTCTACATGGACTGCCCCGTGGAATTGTCGGAAATAAAGAAACTCTACAATGAATACTACGACGATCACAATTTCACGTTTGTCAGCGACCGCATGCCGGATTTGAAAGATGTGGTGAACACAAACAAATGTCTTTTGTATTTGACGAAAGAAGATGGCAAATTGCTGATTGTTTCGGTTATCGACAATCTGTTGAAAGGCGCATCGGGTCAAGCCGTGCACAACATGAACCTGCTGTTCGGGCTTCATGAGCGGGTAGGCTTGCAGCTGAAAGCATCGGCATTTTAAACAAACACAATCGGAAAATTATGAATTTATTTGATGTATATCCGCTGTTCGACGTGGAGATCGTAAAAGGCAAAGATTGTTTTGTCTATGATGAAAAGGGGGTTGAATATCTCGACCTTTACGGCGGCCATGCCGTTATTTCGGTGGGCCACAGTCATCCGCATTATGTGGCGGCAATCGAGCGTCAGGCGGAAAATTTGGTATTCTATTCCAATTCTGTCCGCAATTCGTTGCAAAAACGGCTTGCGGAAAAGTTGGGAAAAGCCTGCGGCTATGACGATTATAGCTTGTTTCTTGTCAATTCGGGAGCAGAGGCCAACGAAAACGCATTGAAATTGGCATCGTTTCATACGGGGAAGTCGCGCATTGTCGCTTTCAAAAAGGCTTTCCACGGGCGCACGTCGCTTGCTGTGGAAGCAACCGACAATCCCAAGATAACGGCACCCGTCAATGCAGCGGGACATGTGACTTTCGTCCCTTTTGGGGATGCAGAGGCTGCCGAGCGCGAATTGGCAAAGGGCGATGTGGCTGCTGTCATTGCGGAAGGCATACAAGGCGTGGGTGGCATTCATGTGCCGTCCGATGATTTCTGGAAAAAACTTCGCGAGGCTTGCGATCGCCATGGCGTAGTCTTGATTGCCGACGAAATTCAGTCGGGCTACGGGCGCAGCGGGCGTTTCTTCGCGCATCAGCATAGCGGCGTTCGCGTCGATATTGTCACAGTGGCCAAGGGCATTGCAAACGGATTCCCGATGGGCGGTGTCATTATCGGACCGCAATTCAAGCCATCGTATGGCATGTTGGGGACTACTTTTGGCGGCAATCACCTTGCATGTGCCGCTGCCATTTCCGTGCTTGAAATATTCGAGAGCCAAAAGTTGGTGGAAAATGCAGCCAAAGTGGGCGATTATCTTTCCGAACGTTTGCGGGCGATTCCGGAAATCGAGGAGGTGCGTGGCAAAGGATTGATGATAGGGTTGGAGTTTAAGCAACCTGTCAAAGAGTTGCGTTCCCGCTTGCTGTTTGAACAGCATGTGTTTACGGGCGCATCGGGGACGAATGTAATCCGCTTGTTGCCGCCGTTGACGTTGACATGCGAGCTTGCCGATGAATTCCTGCGCCGTTTAAAATCGTTACTTTAAAAATATCAACGCAATGTCTGTCAATAAAGTCATATTGCTTGGCAATGCAGGGAAAGATCCTGTCGTTCGCTATTCTTCCGATGGACGGCCGATGGCCTCTTTTACGCTTGCAACCTCCGAACGTGCCTTTACCACCGTGGCGGGTGTAGCCGTTCCGGAAAAGACGGAGTGGCACAATATCGTCATGTGGGGCAAGAATGCGGAATTTGCGGAAAAGTACATACGGAAAGGATCGCGCTTGTATATTGAAGGGAAAATCCGCACGCGGGTGTGGGAGGATCGGAATGCCATCAAACGCAACGTCACGGAAATTTATGTCGAAACGTTTGAATTGTTAGGGCAAAGCAGCCGTTCCGGTTCTCAGGAATGACGGATGCATTTGTGTGCAAATGCTTAAAAAGCAAGAAGGTGAGTTTTTTCGACTCACCTTCTTGCTTATGGCTGCATGAGGAAATGTCTATGGTAGAGAGTTGAGGGTTGAGAGGACTGTGAAATTGGCAAACACGCGATGTTCTCTTCTGTTCACGTGCGGAGCACGTTAATACCTTAGAAAGTTTTTCCGACAGGAAAAACAGAGGGGGATGCAAACATCCCTTGTTCGCTTCGCAAACAAGGGACGTTATTGCGGTTGAGGATTGATGGTTTAGGCGGCCATTGCGCACGCCCGTTCTTGCCGGATGTCCTTATCGTTTGACGATGCGGATGACGGCGGAACTTGTCTCTGTCGACACTTTCAACAGGTATATTCCGGCCGGTTTGTCGGCCAGGTTGATTGCATTTACATTCTCGTAGCGTCCTTCCGAGCGTCCGTCGATGCTGTAAACTTCCACGTCGGCATTGCCGTCGCTTTCGATGTAAACCATGCCGGAAGTCGGATTCGGATAGGCGGAAATCGCGTCTGCTTGGCGCATTTGCTCGATGCCGCCGGCCATGCTCTCGACTGTCACGTTGTCCACCAATATGACGGCTTCATTATAGTCGGAGTATCCGCGGAATGCGAAACGGAAATATTCCGTTCCGGCATATTCGGCAAGCGACACGATGTATTTCTTCCAACCCGCCGCTTCACCTTTCGCAATCGTGATGCGTTCGCCCACTTTTTCATAGTCGTAGCCATCGGCAGAAGCCACGGTTTCGAGATAATAATTGTCGGGCAATGTCGTTCCGGGGTCGTACACGTAGAATGTCAATGCCGGGTCGGAACAGCCGGCCAGCGACAATGCGGGAGATTGCAACAGCCCGTCGGCTTCAAAACCTTCGTAATTCAAGAATATTGCGGCTCCGTTGTCGCCATCTTGTGCAGGGATGTCGGTGTCGCTGTCTACGGCAAGCGCCCAAGATTGCTCGCCGGTTATTACCTTCGTTTCCCAAATGTCGGTCGACGCGATGGCTCCGGCAAACGATTCGTGGAAGGGCAGCGTATAAGCTTCTCCGACGAGCACGCTGCCTGCTGTTTGCGGGCCGCTTCCCATCGTTTCAGAAAATGGCACTACGGCATATTCCACCGATGTCTGCTGCGTGTCGGCATCCAATTCGGGAGATTCGTCGGTGAAACTCAATGCAGAAGTAGTCCCGATTTCTTCAAAAGCGACGTTCAGATTGTTGTAGCGCAATATGCGGTATTTCAAATTGCCGGTGTCGACGTAGCCTCCCAATTGTCCTTTTGTCGGTGCGTCCCAATAGAGCGTAGCGGAAGTGGCACCGCCGACCAGCCGGAGATTTTCCACTGCCAATGGCACGTCTTCACCCACATAGGTTTCAATTATTGCGGATTCGCCTTCTCCGGCCTCGTTAAAACCGGCAATGCGGTACACGTTCTTGCCATGAGCGGCGTTTTCGTCGGTCCATTCCATGTGGCTGCCCATGGACGGGTTTTCGAAAACATGGATGGCTTCCGTGTCCCAGCCGCGGAATATTTTGATTTCCGACAAGGAAGTCAGCGGGTCGCCATTGTATTTCGTTGTCGGGGTGTCGAAAGCGATGTCGGCTTTGAGTTCGCCGGACGGATCGGCTTGCGCCGTCAGGTTGGACACTTTTGCCGGTCCTTCGGTCGAAACGTCTTCCGTCACTTCGATGTCGTCAATGGCGATATAATAGCGATCAGGTTCGCTGTAAGCATAGAATGCAATGTAGTAATTGCCTGCTTCTTCGACTTTTACAATTGCTGTTTGCGTCTCAAATTCTCCATCGGGCGAAGTGTATTCGTGCAAATCCAAAATTGTCGTGGTTTGACTTTCGGGGGTATTCGTTTTTCCAAAAGTGACTTTCATGTTTTCTGCAAACGAATCGGCAGTCTTCACTTTGAAGGTCAGTTTGTAGGCATGTTCTGTGTCGAGTTTCAAAGGCGGGGTAAACAGCCATGCATCGGCTTGCAAATAGGAACTATAGTAGTATCTTGCGTTTTGTTCGGATTCGAACCACTCCCAAATGTTTCCTTCATTGGTGTCTGTGACAGATGTGAAGAGATCGAAACTGTCGACTGTGTCGAATGTTTCCGTCCATGGGATGCTGACGGCATCGCCGCAAATGATTTTGTTTGTTGCAGCGGTAGCACCTTCCAAGTTGTCGACGAAGGCGGTCACTTCGTAGTAATAGCTTGCGTATTCTTCCGGCAGGGTTTCTGTGAAGGACGTTTCTGTGTAATTCGTTTTTACGGTGACGTTGCCCGGATGGCGGACGACGGTGTAATGCAGCCCTTCGGTATCCAAATATCCGTTGTGCAGGGTCGTTGTCGGCGCATCCCATGCTACGGTGGCCGTGCCGTCCGATTCGGCAAACGTCAAGTTTTCCACATGACCGGGGGTGTCGTTTCCAACGTAGACGGAAGTGGCGGTCGACGGTGAAAATCCTGCGCTGTTTCCGGCCGATACGGAAATGGCATGCATGCCTTGTGTCAGCGTTTTTGTCGTTTCAAATGTTTTGCCGGCTTCGCATTGGAAATCTTCCGGTTCGTCTTGGTCGATTTGCACGCGGATTGTCAACATGCCGGACAGCGGATTGCCGTCGAATGTCTTTTGAGGCGTGGCACAAGAAATTGTGCCGGTGAGGTTGCCGTTTTCGAAAGATGCTTTCAAGTCGGTAACGACATCGGGTGCTGTCAGCTCGATTTCGGGGTCGACCACGTAGAGTCCCACCACTTGCTCGTTGCCCGGCATCGGGCTGAGCAGCGATGCTTCGCCGGTGGAAACGTTGATTTCATACAAGCCTGCCGTTTCGTCGGCAAAATAGGCACACCAATAGAGCTTGCCTGTCAGGGTGCTGAATGCCATCGACTGTGAGCCTTCCGGATCCAATCCGGTTTTTCCGATGGACGTCAGCGCGCCGGTGGCTTTGTCAACAGAATAAAAAATCCCGTCGTCGCCCACGCCGTACATCATTCCGGCGTTGTTGCATGCAAGGGTGAGAAGCCGCGCCGTCATGCCTGAAAGGATTGGCGTCAGCGTGCCGTCGTCCAAATCGACGGTGTTGAATATGCTTGTATTTGTGGCAGAAACGCTCACGGCGTATCCTGTTTTTGTCGTGGGATCGTAGGCGCAAGCCGATGTCATCATGTCTTCGGAGTCGGGATAATAGTCTCCTACCTTTGTGGATTCGATTTCAAAGGTGTTTGTGTCAACACAATGGAAATTAATAGCAAATAATGTGCCGCTAAATTCGAGCGGTTCGGAAAAGTAGAATTTTCCGTCGCCGTAGAATCCGTTTTCGCCAAGCGTATTGTCTTTCTTTTCCAAAGTGACGGTGGTATTTTCTACTGCCGGAAACGAATAGAATCCGTACTGAGAGAAGTTGTAGCCCCAACCGTCGGCATGGACGACACGGCCGTAGAGCATGGTGCCTTCTTGTTCGGAATCGCTTTCCTGCGCTGCCATTGGCATGGCGGTCGGCATCGTGGCAAGAAGTGCAAAAGTCAAGTAATGTTTTAATCTCATAAGTTTATGTGTTTTTAAGAATATCGTTTTGAGTGGCCTTATGTTTGTTTGTAACAAATGGTGTCTGTTTGCTAAGGAATAGTAATTGATTCCACAAAAATAGCAACATTGATAAAGCTTATTTTCTTTTTTGGGGTTAAACAATATCAATAAATGAATGTGAATAAAAATAAAAAACATGCAATATGCAAAAGCCGGCATATTGCATGCATGTATTTCTGTGGAGGGGGGTCAGTAGCTGACGCGAAGCCCTATTGAGAGCTGGAAATTAAGGTCGTTGCGGCGTCGAAGCGGAAGGCTGCCATTGTCGTCTCCGAGGTCGTAGGCGAGCAGCGGCTCGGCAAAAAGTCCGTAGTGGTCTGTGATGTTGAATTGGACGCCTGCGCCGATGTTCAGAGAGCCTTGCCATGGCTTGGAGTCGATTTTTTCATTTTTGAAAGTGTTTTTGTCCGATTCGTTTCCGGCTGCGACGATGGCATTTTCTTGTGTCGCTGCCACGCATTTTTCAATGCTTCCGCCGGCAAGGGCGTAGAGCGTGAGGTAGCGCGTGTCGAGAAAAGTGTAGCTGACGCTTATCGGAATTCCGACATAATGCGTTTTCTGCTTGATCGAATAGTAGTCGGATTCAGATCCGGAGCGGCGTTCGGTTGAGGCATTTGCGTAGCTTATGCCGATGTTGAGCCCCCAATGCTCGGTCAGCATGTATCGGAACGAAGCGGAGTAGCTGACGGGAAGGGAATATATGTCGTCGGTGGAGGTTGGCTTGTCGATGGTGTGGGTGAGCACTTTGTAGTATGTTTCGCGAAATTCTTCGGTTTTTGCATCGGGTTGGACGCCGTCGACAGTGGCAGGCTTGTGAACGCCGAAATCGGTGGTGAGAAGCGGTGAGAAACCTTGTGTCGACGATGAGCCATTGCCTCCGAATTGATTGGTTGCTGCTATTGCGATGTGCCATTTTTTATGGTCGTTTTTTTGCTTCGGCAATTTTTTTGCGATTGCCGGTTGCGAAGCGTTACGGTTGTTGTCGAATCGGTGTTCGAGCAATCGGAGCGTGTCGGCGGGTGGAGGAGTTTGGGCGATTTCGGTCGTATCTGCGGTGCTTGCGGAGGGTTGTGCGGTCTCTGCTTCGGCATCCCTGGCTGTTTGATAGCTGTTTGTCGCATCCGGCAGTGTTGAGGACGAGGTTTGCGGGGTTGGGTAGCTGCGTGTTTCTGCAATCGCAGCGGGGCTGTCGATAAGCGAGGAGGCTGTCAGAATGTTGGGGGCGGCCGTCGCCGTTGCCGGTTTTTTGTTTCCGTCGTTTGTCGAAACAAGGCTTGGCCGTGACGCTTGTTTTTGAGAGGCATCGGGGCGCGAAGTCAGGAAGAAAACTCCGGCAAAGAGCGCCGCACATGCCGATGCTATCGCTGCGATGCGCACAACGACAGCTTTGCGCGACTTTTTAGCGGGAAGGTCTTGCGCGATGCGTTCCCAAAGTTGGTCGCCGGTCGGTTCTTCGTAGTTTTCCAATTTCCGACGAACGGTGTCGAACCATTTATTTTCGTTTTCGGTATTCATATCGTATGGTTGTTCAAATATTCTTTGATTCGTTTTGTAAGCAGCGCCTTGGCGCGAGAAAGCTGGGATGACGACGACTTTTCGTTGATGCCGAGGAGCGAGGCTATTTCCCGATGGCTTTTCCCTTCAAACGTGTAAAGGTTGAACACGGTGCGGTAGCCGGTTGGCAATTCGCGGATGAAACCCATGATTGCTTCGGGCGGTATGGCTTCCGCGTCGGTGTCGGAATCGTCGGCCATTGCGTTTTCCATCGCGTCGGAATCGACAGCGTCGAAAGATGCGTTCTTCCTCAGGTAGTCGAGCGATGCATTGGCCATGACGCGATTCATCCATGCTTTGAGCGAGCCATTTCCGCGAAATGTGAACTTGTCGAAATTGCACAGCACGTTGACAAACACATCGTGAAGAATATCTTCGGCAGTGGCGCGGTCGGCAACATAACGCATGCCGACGGCAAGCATTTGACGGCTGTAAGAGTCGTACAAAGCGCGGCGTGCGGCATTGTCGCCACGCCTGCATCCTGCATATATTTCTTCTTCTGTCATCCTCCTGTTTTAATAACGTGGACGATGCAAAAATACTGCATGCGATAATTTTTTTTCGTCTTGGTGCAGTATTTTTGTGCCGTGCGAGTTTATCAAGTAAAAATGGAACTTAAATGATGACGGAAAAAATGAAAAGGAATTTAGTTATTGCATTAGTTTGTTTGTTCGTTTCGATGATGTTGTTTTCATCGTGCGTGGATAATGATGAAAAGTATTTGGAAGTGGGTCTCCCGATATCGACAACCATAGGGACGCTTAACGATGCCGGGGACGGACGACTTTATATAGATAGCGATCTGGGAAACACGCTTTATGTGAAAAACAGCGAGATGCTGTCCTCTACAGGTTTCGAAGCAGGTCAACGGATTTATGCTGAATTTCCTGCCCCGATGGTCAACAAAACGCCGTTTGTGGGCGAAGTGGAGTTGCTTTATGCCTATGCGGTGAAGGTGAAAGACGTTGTGGCTTTGACTGATGCTAACCGTGAAGAAATCGGCGACGATCCGATTGATGTTTACTCTATTTGGAATTCGAAGAACTATTTAAATGTTCAATTCCATTTTCTCACAAACGGGCCTGATCCGCATTACATAAATCTTGTTACTGTCGACGGCTCGCAAAATGTAAATGGCTATGTTTATCTCGAATTCCGCCACAACGCGAATGGCAACAAGCCTCTTAAAGATTATCTCGGCATTGTCTCCTTCGACATTTCCGAATACATGGAAGATCCGGCGGTGAAAGGTTTCATGATACGGGTCAATTCTTATGGGAAAGAGCATGTAATCACAGTGCCGCTTGCAGATTCAGAACCGGAGAAGGTGGCGAGAGAATTGGGCGACGCTTCTTTGGTGGAATGACATATTGTTCCTGCGAACGACATACTTTATTCTTTTCTGCAAACATTTCGGCAACCGATGCAATTCGGTTGCCGAAATGTTTTTTTGTGTCTTAGCGGGTTATGATGTATCCCCCGTTTGTCGCTATCACTCTGAATTGTTGCAATCCGTATTTGCGATCGACGGCTTCTCCCGATACGGGCACGCCGCCGGCGTCGCAAACATTGAACCGCGATCCGCATTTGGGGCAATAGGCTTCGAAATTGTCGCCGTCGAAGTAGAGCACGACATCTCGGTCGACTTCCACGGGGCAAGCGCGGTCGTAGGCGATTGGGCCGTTGATGCCATAGACGAGCATGATGCCTCCATAGCCGGTGGCCGACCGTTCGATGTATGGGAAATTGTCGGGGATTCGATTCTCGCGATTGAACATGCGGCATTCTCCATAGCCGTGGACGCCATAGGTGTTCCACAGTCCTGCGTTGCCGAGGTCGAGAAACACATTGACGGAAGGAATGCGCATGTCGTCGACGGAATCGCATCCGGCAAGTAGCAGCAGACATGCCGGCAAAATGCATATTTTTTTCAGAAGAGCATTCATGGCTTGTTTGTGGATTGTTGCAAAATTAGGTTGATTTCGTCGAGCTCTTCCGGCGTGAATGCCGTGTTGCGGAGCGCTCCGATGCTGTCTTCCAGTTGTTCCATCGTGCGTGGGCCGATGATGACCGACGTGACCGATTGGTTTGCCAAAAGCCAAGCTGTGGACATTTGAGCCAGCGTTTGTCCGCGTCGCTGTGCCATGCGATTGAGCGCGGCCACTTTTTGCAAGACCTCCGGAGCGACATCGTCGGGTTTCAAGTAGTGTCCTTTCCCGACACGCGAGTCGGCGGGAATGCCGTTGAGGTATTTATCGGTCAGGATGCCTTGTGCAATCGGGCAAAATGCGGTGAAGCCTATTCCTTGCGCGTTGAGCGTGTCGAGCATGTTGGTTTCCACGTTGCGGTAAAGCAAGTTGTACTTGCCTTGGTAGATGAGACAATGGATGTTGTTGTCTTGCAGGTATTTGACGGCATAAAGGAGTTTGTCGACGGGATAGTTGGACAATCCGATGTAAAGTGCTTTGCCTTGCCTTACGATGTCGGCCAATGCTTGCATTGTTTCGTCCAATGGCGTGTGCTCGTCGTAGCGGTGGGAATAGAAAATATCGACATAGTCGAGATTCATGCGTTGCAACGATTCGTCGATGCTGGTCATTAGCATTTTTCGGGAAGAGCCGCGCCCGTAGGGGCCTTCCCACATGTTGTTGCCGGCTTTTGTGGTGACGATTATTTCGTGGCGGTGAGGCCGCAGATTGTCGCGGAAGACACGTCCGAATGTTTCTTCGGCTGCGCCGAAAGGAGGGCCGTAGTTGTTGGCGAGGTCAAAGCATGTGATGCCTTGGTCGAAAGCGTAAAGGATGCGTTCGCGTGAACTTTCCATCGGGTCGATTCCGCCAAAGTTCCACCAAAATCCCAAAGAGAATGCCGGCAGTTGGATGCCGGAATTTCCGCATTTTCGATATTCCATCCGTCCGTCGTAACGCTCAGGATTCGGACAATAGCGTGTTGGAAAAGTAGGAGCAGCCATAGTGGTTATTGGTTAGTTTGCAGGAGTTGGTCGATGGCGCGATGGTAGTCGTCGAAATGGAATTCCGACATGGTGCGGTCGAACAAGGCGGCTATGCGGTCGTTGCATAGGTTTCCGATGGAGCCTTCGTGGGTGTGGCGCACGGATTTGACAGGCTCGAATTGGCCCGATTCTATTTCCAGCCCCACTTTCTTGTATGCGTCGCGGAAAGGGATGCCGCTTTGTGTCAGCCGGTTCACTTCTTCTACGGAAAACATGTAGCGGTAGCGTTTGTCGTCGGCAATGCCGGTGTTGATTTCGATTTCCGACAGCATGGCTTCCGCCATGTCGAGAATTGAAATGATTTCGTCGAAAGCCGGAAGAAACGATTCTTTGATGAGCTGCATGTCGCGGAAATAGCCGGATGGCAGGTTGTTGAGGATTAGGGTTATTTCCGTCGGGAGCGATTGCAGGCGGTTGCATTTCGCGCGAGTCAGTTCGAACACGTCGGGATTTTTCTTGTGGGGCATGATCGACGATCCTGTGGTGTATTTGTCGGGCAACTTGACGAATCCGAAATTTTGCGAATTGTACAGGCACACGTCGAATGCCATTCGCGAAACGGTGGCAGCGATCCCGGCCAACGCTTGCGCGACGATGCGTTCGGTTTTTCCGCGCCCCATTTGGGCATAGACCACGTTGTAGTTCATCGATTCGAATCCGAGCAGGCGTGTCGTCATCTCGCGGTCGAGCGGAAACGACGAGCCGTATCCGGCAGCAGAGCCGAGCGGGTTGCGGTTGGCAATGCGATAGGCGGAAAGAAGGACGGTCAAGTCGTCGGCAAGGCTTTCGGCATACGCGCCAAACCACAAGCCGAACGACGACGGCATAGCCACTTGCAAATGCGTGTAGCCCGGCATCAGGACGTCTTTGTATCGGTCGCTTTGCCGGAGCAACGTGCGGAACAAGCGTTCCACGGATTGGGCCACCGCTTCGATTTCGGAGCGGATGAACAGTTTCAAGTCGACGAGCACTTGGTCGTTGCGCGAACGTCCCGAATGGATTTTTTTGCCGACATCTCCCAAACGCCGCGTCAGCAGCAGTTCCACTTGCGAGTGGACGTCTTCCACGCCATCTTCGATGGCAAACGCGCCGCGACGGATGTCGCCATAGATTTTCTTCAATTCGTCGAGCAGGATTGCCAATTCGCTTTTTTCAAGCAGCCCGATGCTTTCAAGCATCGTGATGTGTGCCATGGAGCCGAGCACGTCGTAAGGAGCCAGATACATGTCCATTTCGCGGTCGCGGCCTACGGTGTAGCGCTCCACGTCGCGATCGACAGTTACGGATTTTTCCCAAAGTTTTGTTGCCATTCTGTTCGCGTATTTGTGCAGGCAAAGTTAGAAGAAAAAAATTATATGAGAAAAACTTCGTTGTTCGGCAGAGAATTGCTTACTTTGTGCTATCAAAAAAACAATTGCATAATGGATAAATTCTTTCTTAGGGCATGCGCAGTGGCATGCTTGATGATGTTTTCGGCATTTTCTCTCTATTCTTGCGGGGGAGAAGACGAACCGGGTCCCGACCCGACGAAAAAGACCGGCAAAGACTTGCAGGCTATATCGATAACTTCCTCTGAAAATGAGGGGCTTGCGGAAAATTCGATTGGTGTGATTTCGGGAAACCTCGTGTATTTGACGGTACCGGACAATGTGGCAGGACAGAAATTGGTGCCGACTATTTCCATTTCCGAAGGCGCAGTAGCGGCAATCGACGGCGTGACGTTGGAAAAGGGCATGGCTGTGGATTTGCTTGACGCCCAGAATTTGGTCGTTACGGCCGAGGATGGCAGCACCAAGACGTATGCCATGTTGGTGAAAACCGGCAACCCGAAAATGGATGCGTTGGTGTATAAATTCATGACCGATTATTCCATTCCTGCCATCGCATTGACGATTTGCAAGGATGAAGAAGTGGTTTATTCGTGCGGTTACGGCTATGGCGACGGGACTGCGCGCGATCGCGCCACCGACAAGCATCTTTTCCGTCTTGCCAGCTTGTCGAAGCAATTCACGTCGGCAGCGATCATGAAACTGGTCGAGGAAGGGCGCTTGTCGCTTTCTTCTCGCGTGTTTGGGAAAGGCGGCGTGCTCGAAGAGGAATTTGGCGCGGATATAACCGGGCTGCCGGCGACCGTCACGGTGCAAGATTTGTTACAACATGCCAGCGGATGGATCAGCGATCCGGAAGACCCGATGTTCCCCGGACTTTCCAATTCGCCGTATTGGGGCATGACGACGAAAGAGCGAATCGACTATGTGCTGCACAACGTGGCGCAAACGTCGACGCCGGGCCAGTCGTACTCATATTATAATTTGGGATATGGAATGCTTGGCATGGTCATCGAAAAAGTGTCGGGAATGGATTATGAATCGTATTTGAAAGAAAATATCTGGGGGCCGGCCGGAATTACCGACATGCACGTTGGCGGCGACCTCGCGCATCGCCGCGAAAATGAGGTGATCTACACTTCTCAGGATGGCGGCGACGGCTATAGCAACGACATGGAGATGCTGAAAGCGGCGGGTGGATTGATCGGTTCGAGCAGCGAATTGGCGAGATTCCTTTGCAGCATGGACTATGGGACGAAGGTGCCCGACATTTTGAAGCCGGAAACGCTCGATTTGATCTATACGCCGTCGAGGGCAAACAATCAATACGGTTTGGGCTGGAATTTGAACCATACGATTTTCACCGATTGGCGTGGCTATCATTCCGGAGCATTGGCCGGAACGGCAACCATGTGGAGCGTGGGCAACAATGGCGTGAACGGCGTGTTGCTGTGCAACTCTCGTTCGTTCACCAAGCCGAATTTCGACACCGACATGTATGTGTTGCTTCACGATTTGGAGCAATTCTATAAATAGTCGCTTTTTTTGGTTGGGCTGGGCATTCGTGGTTTTGCGGATGCCCGGCCTTGTTTTTGCGAGGCGCATTTGGGTGCAATTCGGCAAAAGCGATAGAAAAACTGACGAAAAAAATCTTGCTGTTTTGCAGAATCAAGGAAAAGTTGCTACTTTTGCAACCGAATTCGTGGAAACACGCGTGCGACTCCGTAGCTCAGTTGGTAGAGCAAATGACTCTTAATCATTGGGTCGAGGGTTCGAGCCCCTCCGGGGTCACACTGAAAGTCAAGCAGTTAACTAAAAAGTTAGCTGCTTTTTTGTTTGTTATGTCTGCGATTTTTGGTCAAAACAACACGGAAAATGCCCTTTGTTTTCTCCAATGTTTTAACCGGAAATGATAACAATAGAGGGACTTGTTACGAATGTATGGATATGCATTTTTTATTATGCTTGCGTCCTTAAAATCATTGAATGCTTTTTTGTTTGGGTGGGTAGTGGAGATGTAATGATTTTTTAATGCGGGCAATATGCGTTTTTGCGTGGGATGATGTTAATTTTGCATGTTGAAATCAAAGGAGGAAAAGGATATGAAGAAATTTATTTTTGCCGTTCTGCCGTTTGTCGGGATGGCGTCGATAAACGGCATGGCCCAGAGTTTTGAAAGCGAAGGCTTGTATTATAATATCATAGGAGAGGGAGAAGTGGAAGTGGTCGCGCCTCCGAAGGATTCCGGGGCGACGTATGAAGGCGTGGTGTGCATTCCGGAGAGGGTCGAGCATGGGGACGCGACGTATGCAGTCGTGCGAATCGGCGATTCCGCGTTCAAAGATACGGACGTGACAGACGTTCAGATTCCAAACACCGTTTCTTCTCTTGGCAATGGCGTGTTTGATTCGGCTTTGCGTCTGGCCAATGTGACGTTGCCTATGGGCATCACGTCGGTTCCGGCGGCGATGTTTGAAAAAACGGCCATCAAGGCGGTTGCCATTCCCGATGGCGTGACGCTTGTGGGCGAAGGAGCGTTCCAGGCGTGTGAGTCGCTGGAATCGGTGTTTCTTCCGTCCACTTTGCAGAAGATAGAGGCATACGGGTTTAATGGATGCCAGCAATTGCGTGAGATATACTGCTTGGCGGCGACTCCGCCGGAAGCTACGGGTTGGGCTATTTTCTTGGGCTTGTCGGGTATCGATTTGCTTGTTCCCGAAGAATCGATGGACGAATATGGCGAAGTGACGCCGTGGAGCGATTCGGAGACGTTCACCATCTATCCTCCGGAATCGGTCGAAATATCATTGCCGGCATCGACTGACCATGGAGATTGGGTGGCGCTGCCGCTTGGGATGAATTTTGCCTATAAAATTTACGATGGCAGCAAATTGGTTGCCGTGACGGCTGCCGATTCCTATTGGGTGCGCAAGCCGCAAGGGAGGAAGACCTATACGGTAGTCCCGACTAATTATTTTTATGATTCGCCCGCCACTGTCTATGAAGTGGGCATGTCGGCTGTGGAACGCGTTTCGGCGGAAACAACGGTTGTCGCGGCGAAGAATGGGCGAATTGTCGTCGATGGTTTTGACGGAAATGGCGTAGTAGAAGTTTACGGAGTGAGCGGCCAGCTTGTTTACAGCGGGACGGACACTGCGATCAGCGTGCCGGCAAGGGGCATCTACATCGTGCGCGTGGCAGGGCAGACGTTCAAGGTGGCCTTGTAGTGCAATCGTTTGAAACAGGGGAAACGGCATCTAAGGCTTGCTGGCTTTGGGTGCTGTGTTTTATATAAGGCATTCGTCATGCCGCTTAGCAATGTTAAACGACTAATGGCTGCAAGTAATTGTGAATAATGTGAAAAAGATTTGTTTTTTTTGCGGATTTATTTGTAAAATTGCAATACTATATCATAAGGATGGAAAACGGGTGACCTTTTTAATTGATTGGCTATGGAAACGAAAGAGAATGTTAATGCAAATTGCATGTATCGGCAAATGATAACCATTGATGGCGTGTCGGTTTCCGGATTTAAATGGGTAGAAGAATGAAAATTAAAAATAATTAGCTATGAAACGGATATTTAAAGTTATTGCTGCTGTTTGGGCTTTGACATTTTTTAACGTGGGGATAGCCCAAGGTCAGACGCTTGTGGATCTTACCATCCATCTTGAAAAGGACACATGGCTTTCCGACCTTTCTCCGGAAAGAACCGAAGTGGTTGGAAAACTTAAATTGACAGGTTATGTCAAAGGTGCAGATATTTACTATCTGGGTCATAATTATAACTATCTTGAAGAACTTGATTTAAGCGATGCAATGTTTTTTAAATTAGATGGAGATGAGAACGAAGGCAATCTTTACGCGTCGATAGTAGTGAGCAGGCCTGGTCGTTTTGACGTGGATAGGCCATATATTGTAGAAAAGTTTTATTTGGAGGATGAAACAACTGTTAGTTATGGCATGTTCCGCTCGGTATTACAAGATAAAGATTGTGACTATGGGGATAATGTTGTTTTTGCCAGATTGAAAAAATTAATATTGCCGGATAATATAACTACTATAGAAACGTATGGAATTGGTCCGGGCATAACAATTGAATTTCGAAACAATCCGAATTTTGTGGCACGTGATGGATTGTTATTGAGCAAAGACGAAACAGAACTTATCGCAATCGGAAATGTGGAATCGTGTGTAGTGCCGTCGACAGTGAAAGAAATACCGGACAGTATCTTTAATCATGATCATCTTCCACGCGTGATCCCGATCCTTAAACGAATCGATATTCCGGCATCGATTGAGCGAATTGGCGTTGATGCATTTCGGAAATGTAGCACCTTATCGACTGTCACGTTTACCAATAATGGCACCAAAGCGGCATCATTAGACATTTGCAGCGATGCTTTTAGGGATTGCGGCATTGAGTCGTTGCAATTGCCGGATAATACAAGGGACATAGGGAGAAAGTCGTTCTATGGCAATGAGGCAATGCAATCGGCAATTATCAAGAGTGCTGTTTGTATCGGAGATAGCGCTTTTTATGGCAATTCGTTGACATCGTTGAAGTTGCCGGATAAAAAGTTTGAAAGGATAGGCATCAAGGCATTTTATGGCAGTGTGATAAATTCATTGTCGTTGTCCGCCAAAGAAATTGGCGATAGTGCTTTTTATGATGTAGTTCATGGCACGGTGTCGATTTCGGCAGATGTCGAAAAAATCGGCAAAAATGCTTTATTTTCTACAGAATTGGAAGCGATTAATGTCGATTCGGGCAACCTCAATTATTCGTCGGAAGATGGCGTGCTCTACAACAAGGAGAAGAGCGTGTTGTATGTTTATCCTTGTGCAAAAGGCGGCAGTTATGTAGGTCCGGCATCTTTGTTGGAAATAATGCCCTATGCATTTTATCTGAGTAATTGCGAAAGCGTTTCGCTTCCGAATGTGAAAACGGTTGGGGAATCAGCATTTGAGAAAAGTTCGTTGATTTCAGCTGATTTGCCAAAAGCAGAAACTATAGGGGCTAATGCTTTTTATGGCAATGAGAATTTGAAAACTCTTTCTATCCCCTTGGTGACCCAATTGCCGGATTATGCCTTAGCAGAAACTTCTTCGTTGGAGAGCCTTGATATGAAGAATGTGGTTTCTGCCGGTAATTTTGGCTCATGCGGACTTGAAACGTTGGTTTTGGGAGAAAATTTTCTTTCAGGAGTTTTTGATGATTTTCTGAATCTCAAAACGATATATTCTTATAATCCGGTTGCTCCAACCGATGTTGATTTTGGATTTCTTTATGCTGGAGGAACGCCATTTAGGCAGGTGATAGTGTACGTTCCAAAAGGTTCGTTTACTTCTTATTACCTGACAAATGCGTGGGGGAGGGTTAAAGAAATTATTGAGATGGATGATGGCGCGGTGTCTGAGTTGGCCAACGAGGAAGTAAAAGTGTATTCGGAAAATGGCAAAGTTATGATTGATGGATGCGGCGATGCTCGGATAGAAGTTTACGGAGTGAGCGGCCAGCTTGTTTACAGCGGGACGGACACTGCGATCAGCGTGCCGGCAAGGGGCATCTACATCGTGCGCGTGGCAGGGCAGGCGTTCAAGGTGGCCTTGTAAAATTGAAATATGCATAAACGTATGGCATCCGGCTTATCGGTCGGATGCTGTTTTTTTATTAAGAAATTCGTCATGTCACGATTTCGGTAGTCGGGAAAAGTAAAAAACTGTGGAGTTGGGGCAAATGCGCAATGTCTCTCCTCTGCCACGCGGAGCGCGGATAGGGGGAGAGAAAGTTTTTGCAGGAAAAATAGAGGGGTTCTGTAATGGTTTAGAGTTGAGAGTTTATGGTTGAGAGTGTCATTTTTTTATATAAAATGAGCTGCATCTTGGCATAATCGCCTAAACAAGCTTGGCGCTTCTGCACTCGATTTGCATCATTTTTGCGGAAAATAATCTTTGCGGATTATGTCGGCATCCCTGCCCGCACGGAACACGGACTTCTTCTATTTGCTTCGCGAATAGTGGAAAATGTGTAAATGTATTTGCTTGTCTTTCAATAGCCAATGAAATGGGTTATTTGATTGCCCATGTGATTGTGCCTCGTTTTTCAGCCGGAGCATTCCCTGACACGGTGAAACGAAGCTTTTTCGTGAAGTCTTCGAATTGTTTCCGGATGGAGGCATCGGCCGCCGCTTCGCCTGTTCCGCTGACGTAGCGTGCTTCTTTTACTGTCCCGTCGCGGCGCACGACTATGCTGATGCGCAATGTGCCGCTTTTGGGACACGAGGGGCGTTGTACTTGCAAATGGTAGTTTTCGCCGAGGTTGTGTCCGGGCGTGCCTTGCAACGCTCCAAACGAGGCATTTCCGTCCGGCGAGCCGCTTTGGCCTTGCCCGTCGCCTCCGCGGTTGAATGCGCTGCTGGTTCGATTGTCGATGTTGGCTTTTTCTTTTCTCAATTCAGCTTGCCGGCGTGCGGCGTCGCCTCCGTCTTGAGATGGGGCGGCAAGAGGCGAGTCGGCGTTTGAGCTGACAAGGGCTTCTCCGTCGCCTGTCGCGTTGTCGGCTTGTGTCGTTGTCGTTTCTTCTGTCGAAAGGGCTTCGCTTGCAATTCCATCGTCGAGGTCGGGCAGCGGGAGGTCGCCGAGTTGCACGTATTCTCCTCCGAATGTGATTTCGCTTTTTGCCGATGGAAGCGGTTGCTCTTCGGCTGCAAGGGAGGACAGGTAAGAATAATACATGGCTATTCCCGCTCCGATGTGGAGCGCGAGCGCGATGGCAATTCCTGTGATTTGATATTTCCTCTCTTGTTTCATCTTCTTTTTTGCCGCGTCAGTTCGTGTTACCGTTTGTTGCGGCATTTGCCAATATCCGTTGGCTGTTGGCTTCGACAGGTTTTGTGGCAAGCACCATTTTCAGGTTGTGGCGAGCCGTCATGTCGAGAATCTCGACGATGCGCCCGTAGGGGACAGTTTCATCGGCATAGAGCGCGATGTATTGCGCGGGGTCTTGCTGTTGTGCGAGTTGCAAGAACGTAAGCAGTTGGTCGTCGCCCATTGGCTGCGGTTCTTCTTCTCCAAACGATGCAAAAAGTTTTTGGTCTTTGTCGATATATACTTTTGTGCTCGGCTTTTTGATGGCAGTTTGTTCGGAACTTTTTGGCAAGTTCACTTCAAATGCCGTGGGCGATACGAAAGTCGACGTGACCATGAAAAATATGAGCAGCAAGAAAATCACGTCGGTCATCGACGCCATGCTGTATGAGGCGAGTAAATCGTGCTGACGTTTGAGAGCCATGGCGGTAGGGGGTTATTTCGAAACCGGCTCGTTGAGCAGGTCCATAAATTCCATAGTTTTGTTTTCCAGCTGGTTCATGACGTGGCTGACGCGAGCCGACAAGTAGTTGTAGGCGAACAGCGCGATAATGCCCACGATCAATCCTGCCACTGTCGTCACCAAGGCTTCGTAGATACCTCCGGAGAGCACGGAAATGTTGGCGTTGCTTCCGGCATTGGACAAGGCGAAGAATGCTTTCACCATACCGGTGACGGTGCCGAGGAAGCCCAACATGGGCGCTCCGGCAGCCGTGGTGGCAAGCCATGTGAATCCTTTCCCGAGTTTTGCCACTTCGATATTGCCGACATTTTCAATAGCCACCAGCACGTCGTTCATCGGGCGTCCGATGCGCGAAATGCCTTTTTGTATCAGTCGCGCATAGGGGGTGTCGGTCTTTTTGCAAAGCATTTCAGCGCTTTCTATTTCGCCGTCGTGGATGTAGTCTTTGATGCGTTTCATGAAAGTGGCATCCTCGGTGGCAGCTTTTCTCAGCGCGGCCCAACGCTCGAAGAATATGTAAATGGAGACAAGCGACAATAGTGCGAGCGGAATCATGATGATGCCGCCTTTCAAGCAGAGATCCCATACGGACAATTCTGCGGCCGCAGGTGCGGCAAGGAGGGGAAAGAGTGTCATATCGGTTGTGTTTTTATTTTGTGCAAAGTAACGTAAATTCTTTCAAAAAGCAAAGTGTTTTTTTGTCGCGGAGTGTCTTTTTGCTTGTAGCTGCAAGCGGTTTATTTCAGGCAGTCCTTGTATTGCCGGATGGTGCTTTCCAATCCGAAATAGAGCGCGTCGGAAATAAGCGCGTGCCCGATCGACACTTCGTCCAAATAGGGCATTCTCTCGTAGAAGAACCTTAAATTTTCAAGGTTGAGGTCGTGCCCGCCGTTTACGCCAAGCCCGACACTGTGGGCGGCTGCGGCCGCTTCGATGTAAGGGCGGATGGCTTCTTCCGGATTTGTCTTGTAGAGGCGTGCATAGGGTTCGGTGTAGAGTTCCACGCGGTCGGCTCCTGTTTTTGCGGCAAGCCGGATGTTTTCTATGTCGGTGTCGACAAAAATGCTGGTGCGTATGCCTTTTTCTTTGAATTGGTCTGTGATTTGCTGCAAAAAATTGAAGTTGTTCGCCACGTCCCATCCGCCGGTCGACGTAAGCGCGTCGGGCGCGTCGGGGACAAGCGTCACTTGCGTAGGTTTCACTTTCAGCACCAAGTCCATGAACCGTTCGGAGGGATATCCCTCAATGTTGAATTCTTTCCGGAGCAACGGTCTCAATTGGAAAACATCGGCATAGCGGATGTGGCGTTCGTCGGGGCGGGGATGGACGGTGATTCCGTCTGCTCCGAAGCGTTCGCAGTCGATAGCCACTTGTTCCACATTCGGGACATTGCCGCCACGTGCGTTGCGAATGGTGGCGACTTTGTTTATATTGACGCTTAAATTTGTCATTTGCGGTTAATTTTTTTTGTTGAGACGGAATGTTTCCGTATCTTTACATGAAATTCGTTTTGTCGGCAAAATCCGAGTTTTGGCGTTAAATTTCATGCAAAATTAATATATATCGACTGTTTTGGAAAATAAAACATATTGAAAATGAAGATAGCTATATACGGCAACAGCCATCAAGACAATCGTATCGGCGTGATTGATAAAATGTTTTCTTCTCTTGCGCTGCATGGTGTCGATGTCGAAGCGGAAAAAGGTTTTTATGAATATGTCAAGAAACTTTTGCCGGAGACGAAGGTGGGTTGCGCGGACGATTCGCGCTTGTCGGCCGATATCGTTTTGAGCGTTGGCGGCGACGGCACGTTTCTTCGTGCTGCTTCATGGGTGGGGGACCGCGAAATTCCGATTTTTGGCATAAACACAGGCCATCTCGGATATTTGTCGGGAGCCACGACCGACAGCGTGGAGCAAATGCTCGACGACATACGGAATGGGCGATATCGCACGGAATCGCGCTCGTTGATACAAGTGGATGCCGATCCGCATGGCAGTCTTCCCAAGCGGTTTGCCCTCAACGAAGTGGCGGTGCTGAAAGACGCGTCGGCATCAATGCTCCACATGGACACGACTGTCAACGGGGCTGCATTGAATACTTATATTGGCGACGGACTGATCGTTGCGACGCCAACGGGCAGCACCGCCTATAATCTTTCCGTAGGCGGCCCGATATTGCATCCGGCGTGTCGCAGTTTCGTGATTTCGCCGATAGCGGCGCATTCGTTGACGGTGCGTCCTTTGGTATTGCCCGACGGCGCGGAAATTGCGGTCAGAACGCGCTCGACGCGCTCGCAGACGTTTCGAATCTCGGTTGATGGCGAGTCGTCGACGCTTCCGATCGGGACGGTGCTGCGTTTGCGCCGTGCAGATTTTTGCGTGAAAGTGGCGTTGCGCGACGGCCATAATTTTGCAGGCACGCTTCGTGGGAAATTGATGTGGGGCGTGGATGGCAGATAGGGAATCGCTTGTTGCGAATGGCTTGTTGACACTGTCTTGATGGAAAATATGGAAGAGAAATATAGTTGTTTCAACAATTATGTCTACCTTTGCGCCGTAAATAATGATCATTCGCAGAATTATTGATGCAATTGAGGACTTCGCCCCTCGCGCTTTGCAAGAAAATTACGACAATTCGGGAATGCAGGCAGGCGATGCGGCGAACGACTGTACGGGAGCGCTCCTGACGCTTGACGTGTCCGAACGGACCGTGGCAGAAGCGGCAGAGCGAGGCTGTAATCTTATCATATCCCACCATCCTTTGCTTTTTAAGGGAGTAAAATCCGTTACTCCGTCGACCAAAGAAGGCCGCATCCTTTTGGATGCCATCCGTCGTGGCGTGGCGATTTATGCGGCGCACACGAGCCTCGACAATGCGCGATACGGCGTGTCGTCGCGGATGGCTGCGAAATTAGGGCTGTCGAATGTGCGGCCATTGTGCGCACGGCAAAACGGATTGATGAAAATTGTCGTGTTCGTGCCCGAAAGCGCGGCGGAATCCGTGCGGACGGCCATAGCAGATGCCGGTGCCGGCATGATTGGCGATTACGACCGGTGCAGCTATTCCATGCGGGGCATCGGGCGGTACAGGGCCAATGAGGGCGCTCGCCCGTTTGCAGGGCAAGTGGGATGCATGCACGAAGAGCCGGAAGAGCGGATAGAGGCCGTTGTCGAAGGGTGGCGGCTGGGGCGTGTCGTGGAAGCGATGCTCGCGGCGCATCCTTACGAAGAACCTGCCTACGACGTGATAGCCTTGTCCAATGAGGACAGACACACGGGGTGTGGGGCAGTGGGCAATGTGGAACCGATTGCTTACGGCGCTTTTTTGTCGAAGTTGAAAACGATATTCGGATGTCCCGCAGTGCGTTGTTGCGGAGACTTGAAAGCAACGGTGAGAACTGTGGCCTTGTGTGGCGGAAGCGGTGCCCCCATGATTGCCGACGCAGTGGCGGCCGGCGCCGACGTTTATGTGACCGGCGACATGAAATATCACGATTTCACGACGTTTTGCGATCGCATTTCGATAGCCGACATCGGACACTATGAAAGCGAACAATGCGCGAAAGAGATTTTGGCCGATGTGATTCGCAGCCGAGTGCCGGAAGTGGCAGTGTATTTTGCAGAATCGGATGAAAATGTAATAAAATATATATGACTATGGCAACTGAAACTAAACAAGCTGAGAAAGAATTGACAGTGGAAGAGCGCTTGAAAGCCCTTTACCAATTGCAAACTTTGCTGTCGGAAATCGACCGCATAAAGACGCTTCGCGGCGAGCTTCCCCTTGAAGTGAAAGACCTCGAAGACGAAATAGAGGGATTGAACACGCGCATTCAGAATTTTAAGAATGAAGCGGAAGAATTGAGAAAAGGCATCGCAGGCAAAAAAATCGAGATACAAAACGCGCAAGATGCCATTGCAAAATACACGGAGCAACAAAACAATGTGCGCAACAACAAAGAATTTGATTTCCTTGCCAAAGAAATAGGATTCAAACAATTGGAAATTGAACTTTGCGAAAAGCGCATCCGTGAATACGGGGAAATGGAGGAAAAGAAAAAAGAAGATATCAGCGCGGCGCAAGAATCCTTGGAAGACCGCACGCACATTCTTGCCGAAAAGAAATCGGAACTCGACGAAATTATTTCTGAAACAAAGCAAGACGAAGAAAAATTGCGCGGCGAAGCCAAACTGTTGGAAGAAAAAATCGAACCGCGCTTGCTTAAAGCGTTCAAGCGCATCAGGGGCAATGCCCGCAACGGATTGGGCATCGTGTATGTGCAGCGCAATGCTTGCGGGGGTTGCTTCAATCGCATTCCCGCGCAACGCCAAGTGGAAATCAAAATGCACAAAAAAATCATCGTCTGCGAATATTGCGGGCGCATTTTGATCGATCCGGAACTCGCCGGCGTGAAAGAAGAAGCCTGAAATTCATATCGGCTTTTGTCCTTGTCTTTTGGGCAAAAGCCGTTTTTTTTTGACAGGAGAAGCCTTATGAAATATTTTTTGATAGCGGGAGAAGCCTCCGGCGATTTGCATGCCGGACGGCTTATCGATGCGCTTCGTCGCGAAGACGGAGAAGCGTCGTTTTGCTATCTTGGCGGCGACTGCATGCAGGCAGCATCGGGAGTAGCGCCGGTCGTGCACTATCGGGAAATGGCCTATATGGCATTCTCCGAAGTGTTGCGGCATTTGCCCGATATATTCAAAAATATGCGGATCGCGAAAGAATCGATTGCCCGTTTTGCTCCCGATGCAATCGTGCTGGTCGACTATCCGTCGTTCAATTTGAAGATTGCCAAATATGCATGGCGCAAGGGAATTCCTGTGTATTACTACATTTCGCCGAAAATCTGGGCGTGGAAAACGTGGCGCGTGAAGCAAATAAAAAAATATGTCAGGAAAGTTTTTTCGATACTTCCTTTTGAGACAGAATTTTATGCAAAATACGGCTATGCCGTGGATTATGCCGGCAACCCGACAGTCGGCGAGATAGCCGACGCACGCCAAGCATTGCCGAGCGAAGAAGAATTTCGGAAATTGGCAGGCGTGTCGGCCGATGTGCCGTTGATTGCATTGCTGCCCGGCTCGCGAATCGGAGAAATCCGGAATAATCTGCCATTGATGGCCGATGCCGCCCGCCGGTTTGCCGGATTCCAAGCGGTTGTGGCTGCTGCTCCGGGCATAGAAACAGATTTTTATCGCACTGTTTGTCCTGACGGGATTCGCATTGTGCGCGACGCTACGTATGCCTTGTTGGCGTATTCGAAAGCGGCGGTGGTCACTTCCGGCACGGCAACGTTGGAAACGGCCATCATGGGCACGCCGCAGGTCGTGTGCTATCGCGGCAATGGTTCGAGCATGACGTATGCTTTGTTCAAGCGGATTTTAAAAGTGCGCTATGTGTCGCTGCCGAATCTTATTGCGGGGAAAGAAGTCGTGCCGGAGCTATTGTTGCACCAATGCACGGCCGATGGCATGGCAAAATCGCTTCGGCCTTTGCTCGGCGACACGGCGGAAAGAAGAGCGATGGAAGAAGGCTATGCGTTGGTGGCTCAACGTCTTGGAAAGATGGATTGTGCGAAAACGACTGCGCAGCAATTGCTTAATGATTTGACGAATGGAGCAGGGCGGCATTAATCCTCGCGTGTATTATGGCGCGGTAGTGGAAGATTGCCGCCGCAGTGTTCGCGCGTTGTCGCGAAAAAGCATGGCGGTTGCAGGGTTGCGGTTGCTGGTTTTTGTGGCGGCGTTTGTGGCAGTCGTCTTGTTTTGGCACCAGCCGGCAAAAGCGTCCATGTTGTTTGTTGCGGGAATGGCCGCTTTTTTGTGGCTTGTCAAGTTTAGTGCGCGAATTTCGCAACTGAAAGATTCGGAAACTGCCAAAATGGATTGGGCCATCGGGCAAATAACCAGGATGGATTTGAATCTTGACGGGCTTCCGGATGGCAGGGAATATATTGATGCTGCGCATGATTTTTCTTTTGACATCGACTTGTTTGGCCGGCATTCGATTTTTTCGCTTTTAAATTCGACAGTCACGCCATTCGGACATGGGCGGCTTGCAGAATGGATGTTGCATCCGGAGCGGATAGTGGATGAGGTTGAGAACCGACAAGATGCCGTTCGCGAGTTGTCGGGGAAAAGGGACTTTCGATTGAAATTGGCGGCAACGGCATGGCAGGCAAACGGCGATTCCGGCGAAATTGGCGAAATTCCCGATTTTTCCATTGGCATCGTTCGTAGAGTGGCGGTTTGGGCCATTGTGCCTGTTTTTGTCGTTTTGTCGGTGTTGGCGGCTTTGGGCTTGATATCGGGTAATGTCATAGTTTATGTGTTTCTTGCCGCTTTGATAGCCTCGTCGTTGCAGTCGAAGCGTGTCGGGCGTTTGCATGAATGGTTGTCGGGGGCGGTGGGACGCTTGTCGCGCTATTCCGACTTGTTCAAGGCGATAGAAGAAGAATCGTTTGGCTCCCAAGCGCTTTGCGTCATCCGGTCGAGACTGTCGGGCAAGAGTGGCGGGGCTTCGTCGGCTACGCGGCAATTGGCGCGCTATCTCAACAATCTGGATCAGCGATATAATGTGTTTGGATTCGCCATTTTGAATGGTTTTTTGTTTTGGGATTGGCGGCAGCTGAACAATATCGACCGGTGGATGAAAACGTATTCCAAGGATTTGGAAGCATGGAAAGACGCGATTGCCGACATGGATGCGTTTTGCTCGTTGGGGGTGTTTGCATTCAATAATCCGGATTATGCTTATCCTGTTTGCGACGTGGACGGTGATGTGGTTTTGGAAGCGAAAAATGCAGGGCATCCGCTTATCTCGCGGGAATTGTGTGTGAGAAACAATGTGGAGACGCTTCGGGAATCGTCGTTTTTTGTGGTGACAGGGGCCAATATGGCCGGAAAAAGCACCTATTTGCGCACAGTCGCAGTCAATTATTTGCTCGCGGAAATAGGCGCTCCTGTGTGTGCGGAAGAAATGACATTTTCGAAAGCATCGTTGTTTACGGGGATTCGAACTTCCGATTCGTTGGCGGAAGGCGCTTCTTACTTTTTCGCAGAACTTTCCCGATTGGAAAAAATTGTGCGTCGCGCAGAGTCCGGCGAGCGCATGTTTGTCGTGCTTGATGAGATTTTGCGAGGGACAAATTCGGCCGACAAGCAGAAAGGTTCTCTCGGTCTTGTCGGAAAATTGGTGAAATTGCCGGTGGCGGGGGTTATCGCGACACACGATTTGGCGCTTGGCTCGTTGGCGGAAACTTTCCCAAAGCAAGTGCGGAATTTCCGGTTTGAAGCGGATATAGAAGGCGAACGATTGACATTTTCGTATCGAATCCGCACGGGAGTGGCGGAAAATGCGAATGCTTCGTTTTTGATGAAGCAAATGGGGATTATCTGATTTTGCAAAAAAATGCCATTCCTGTTGCGGGGGAATGGGTAAAAATGCCTATTTTCGTAGGCGTTAAATCAAACATGATGAAAATTTGGAAATTATTGGCAATTGCTATGTTGCCCATGTCGGTGGCAAATGGCTATGCCGAAGATTTGGTTATATTGCATACAAACGACGTGCATGGCAACGTTCGTCCGATGCGCTCGAAAGAAGCGGGTGGCATGTTGCGGATGCAAGTGGCCATCGACAGCATACGCGAGTCGGAAGACAATGTGCTGCTTGTCGATGCGGGCGACGATGTGCAAGGATTCATGCATTATTCACTTTTTGGAGGAAGGGTGGAATATGAATTGATGAATCGCATGGGTTACGAGATTGCTGCGATTGGCAATCATGAATTCGACGACGGGTTGGATTCGTTGAAGCGCAATTACGACATATTGAAAGCCCAAGTGGTTTGCGCCAATTATGACTTTTCGGAAACACCTCTTGCCGGACGAATCAAGCCGTTTGTCGTGAAAACGTATGGCGACAAAAAAATTGCGGTGATTGGCGTCGGGTGTGATCCGGACAATTTGGTTGTGGCGGAAAACTATGAAGGCATGAAATACCGTTGGCCCGTCGCGTTGGCCGACAGCATCGCGGGCAGTTTGAAAAGCAAGGGAGAAGCCGACTATGCCATCGTGCTTTCCCATTTGGGATATCAAAGCATTCCATCGTTGCCTTGCGATAGCGTCATGGCTTTGACGACACATAATATAGATTTGATTATCGGTGGCCATTCCCATACGGAAATCAATCCGGCCAAAGGCGATCATCATTATGTGTTTACCAATTTGGACGGCGAAAAAGTGTTGGTGACGCAAACCGGTGTCAATGGCGTCAATTTGGGCAAAATCACGATCGACCTCGACGATCTCGACGAAGTGCCGGATTATGAATTGCTTCCTATCGACAATCGCTACGACAATCGGTTGGACAAAGCGACGGAAGAATGGCTTGCCCCCTTCGACAGGGAAGTGGAGCGGGTGATGGCCGTAGAGGTGGCTCGTTCTGCCGACGACATGCCCGACGATTCGGACGAATTGTGCAATTGGGTGGCCGATGTGATCTACGCGATAGGCTCGAAAGTGCATGGGGAGCCTGTCGATTTGGCTGTTACAAATAAAGGAGGAATCCGGCAGCCGCTTCGGAAAGGCATGGTCTCGATGGGCGAGATTATGACGATGGTGCCTTTCCCCAACAGCGTTTTGATTGTAGAATTGGATGGCAAGACGCTGCAATCGTGCTTGAATGAAATAGTGGCAACGGGCGGGCAGGCAGTGAGCCGGCAATTGTCGTTCGGGGCAAAAGGCGGCAAAGCCGTGAATATTACGATAAACGGCAATCCGCTCGATCCGGATAAACTTTACAAAGTGGCGACAATCGATTATGTATATAACGGTGGCGATCGCCTTGTCTCGTTTAAGAAAGGCAAAATCGTGTCGCGGAGCAACCGGTTCATGAAATATGATTTTGTAGATTACTTGAAGACGCTGGATTCGCCGATTCAGGCAGATCGTACCAAACGAATGTATATAATAGAAAATTAAGGATATGTTGAAAAGAAATGTATTGTTGTTGGGATGCATTCTTGCATTCACAGGGATTAATGCCAAAACACCTTTGGTGTTGTCGAAAGCGCCGCAGGCAGAAATGAACGCTTGGGTCGATTCTGTGTACAATTCGATGACGGCCGAACAACGCGTCGGCCAGCTTATCGCGCAAGTGTTTCGCACGTCGGATTCGGAAATGGCTGCGACGAAGAAAGAGATAAAACGAGTAGTGGACCGTTATCATATAGGATGGGCTTATTTTTCGGACGGGCCTGCGGAAAATCATGCCAAGTTGGCCAATTACGTCAATGAAATTTCCGATTTGCCTGTGCTTGTCGGGCTCGACGGCGAGTGGGGCTTGTCGATGAGAATGCCTAAAACGCCACGTTTTCCCAAAAATATGATGCTTGGCGCGATTCAAGACGATAGATTGCTCTACGAATACGGGCAAGAAATGGCGAGAGAATGCAAGTTGGTTGGCGTCAATGCCAATTTCGCACCGACAATCGATGTCAACAGCGATTCGCGCAATCCCGTAATCGGCACTCGGTCGTTTGGCGAAGATGCGCTCAACGTGTCGGGCAAGGGCGTTGCTTATTCTCGCGGTTTGGAAGATGCCGGCATCTTGTCGGTGTCGAAGCATTTTCCCGGACATGGGAATACGATTGCAGATTCCCACAAGACGCTGCCCGTCGTGGATCGCTCGTTGGCAAGCATTCAAGCAATCGACTTGCTGCCGTTTAGAAATTATATCGATGCAGGGCTTGGTGGCGTGATGATTGCGCATTTGAATGTGCCGGCGCTCCATACCGGCAATGTGCCGACGTCGCTTTCCGCCAATGTGTCGACTAAATTGCTGAAAGACGAAATGGGTTTTGAAGGGTTGGTATTTACCGATGCGCTCACCATGCGCGGTGCGCGCCAAGGCAAATCGAACGGGCTTGCAGCATTCAAGGCCGGAGCCGACGTGCTTTTGGAACCCTATAATTTGGAACGGAGTTTTCAGGAATTGCTTTCCTACTACAAAAAAGGCGGACAACAACGCGCTGCGATAGAAAAGTCGTGCAAAAAGATTCTTGCCTATAAATATGCATTGGGCTTGAACAATTACAAGCCGGTGGAAATCGACGGGCTTCTCGACAGAATCAATACGCGCGAAGCAGAACTTGTGATGCGCAAATTGTACGCAGCGGCGATGACTGTTTTGAAGAATGATTCTTCCTTGTTGCCTGTGAAGGGCTTGGATAAGAAAATATGCGCTGTCGCAGTCGGGAAAAATGCGAATGACACTAAAACTTTTTTGAACACTTGCGAACTTTATACGAACGTGGAGACCCGTCATCTGACGGAAGTAAATGCATGGGTGAAGGCCAATGCAGACGCGGAAACTGTCATTGTCGGCGTGTTCGACAAGTCGCAATCGTCCCAAAATATTGTGTCGACGCTCGTCAATCGAATCGGAGGCAAGAAAATCATTTTGGTATTTTTCGTGAAGCCTTACGACCTTTCTGCTTATAGCAGGCAGATTGCGAATTGCAGTGCGGTGGTGGAAGCATACGAAGCGCAGGAATATGCACAAGAATATGCGGCGCAAGTGGTGTTTGGCGGAATAGCAGCCACGGGACGTATTCCGGTCACTGTCGACGGCGTCGCTGAGGCAGGCGCTGGCATTGATGTCATGGCTTCCCGGTTAGGCTACGGAATGCCGGAAGAGGTCGGGCTTGATGCGCGTCTTGTGGAGCAAATCGATTCGATAACGTCGCTTGCGGTGGCGGAAGGCGCATTCCCGGGATGCCAAGTGCTTGTGGCCCGCCATGGGAAAGTCGTTGTGAATAAAAACTACGGGTACACCGATTTGCAGCGTCGCACGGCGGTCGATGGCGAAACGCTCTACGACCTTGCTTCCGTGTCGAAAGCGTCGGGGATGCTTTCCGGCGTGATGAAAGCGATAGACGATGGAAAGCTGAGTTTGGATGGCCGTCTCGGCGATTATATTCCGGAATTGAAAAATACGGAGAAAGGCGCTTTGACGATACGCGACTTGCTGTATCACGAAACGGGAATGCCGCCGTCGTTGAACATGTATACGATCATGACCGATTCGACAAGCTACGAAGGCGCTCTCGTGGTCGGACGAAAGGCCGACGGCTATTCGCGTTTTGCAGGAGGCGCATACATCAACGACAATGCACGCGTCCGTTCCGACATAACATCGCCGGTAAAAACGGATGTCTATAATTGTCGCATCGGCGAAAAATTGTATGTCGGAAAGCCGACTGCCGATACGATTATGAATATTATTTATAACATCAAGCTGCGCGACGATCGTGATTATGTATATAGTTGCCTGAATTTCTGCATGCTTCGGCAGGCAGAGGAAAATATGACAGGCATCAGGCATGATAAGTACGTGTACGATAATATTTTCCATCGTATCGGCGCGTATAGGACCGTGTATCGGCCGCTTGAATCCTTCGATAAGAATGAAATTGCCGCCACCGAATTGGATGAATATTTTCGCGGAGGGTATGTGCAAGGCGTGGTTCACGACGAAACAGCCGCTTTTACCGGCGGGATTCAAGGCAATGCAGGATTGTTTTCGAACGCCAACGACTTGGCAAAGTTATGCCAAATGTGGCTGAACGACGGCATGTATGGCGGTGTGCAGATATTGTCGAAAGAAACGGTCGATACGTTCACGATGTCGAAATCGCCCAATTCTTATCGCGGGCTCGGATTCGACAAGCCGAATGTTGAATATCCGGAATATTCTTCGATATGCGAGCAGGCCGATCCTTCTGTTTTTGGGCATACCGGTTTTACGGGAACAAGCTTTTGGGTAGATCCGAAGAATGATTTGATATATATCTTTTTATGCAATCGGGTTTGCCCGAGCCGGAAAAATCCGGCATTTGGCGAAATAGGCGCAAGATTTAAGATTTTTGAGATGATTTATGATTCTCTTGCGCGAAATGAACAGAAATGACGAAAAATAGTCGTGGTTTTCGATTTTTATGCCATAAAATTCATGAATATATTTGTCAATTGAAAGGATTTTGAAAAAAAACTTATTATTTGTTGGTATATTCATCAGAATGCCATACATTTGTCGGAGAAATTATAAACCTAAAATATCACTATTATGAACAAGGCAGAATTAATTAATGCAATCGCAGAAAAAGCGAATTTGACGAAAGTACAGGCGAAGAATGCGTTGGATGCAACGATTTGCGCAGTATCGGACGCTATGGCAAAGAACGACAAAGTATCTCTTATCGGTTTTGGAACATTTGCTGTTGTTGAAAAAGGAGAAAGAACTGGTATCAATCCGGCAACAAAACAGAAAATCACAATTCCGGCAAAGAAAGTTGTTAAATTTAAAGCCGGTGCAGAATTGGCAGCGAAAGTAAAATAACATTTGTCATAATATTAGAATAAAATTCCGAAACGATTTTCGTTTTCGGAATTTTTTTGTTTTGGCGGGGGCGTTTTGTGCTGAGAAAAATAAGAAAAGCCCGGCTCATGATTATTCATTGCGTTCGTTGCCGTATCTTTGCATAAGATAAGCTGCATCTCGGCATAACCGCTCAAACGAGTTTGGCGCTTCTGCACTCGGTTTGCGGTATCTTTGCATAATTGCAATTTGGCGTGGCAACTCGGAAGAGGTTGGCGCCATTGCCTCGACTTGCAGTTGTTTTTTGTTGTGCGAAATTATAGAGAATGAACAAAATTGTAGCTAAAAGGCATTTTTCGGAAAATGTGGTGGAGTTGGTAGTAGAAGCTCCACTGATAGCGCGTGCGCGACGCGCAGGGCATTTCGTGATTGTTCGTGCCGACGAGCATGGCGAGCGAGTGCCGTTGACAATTGCCGACGCCGATTCGGAAGCCGGCACAATCACGCTGGTGGTGCAAGCCGTGGGAGAATCTACACGCAAAATATGCGCGAAAGGCATAGGCGATTGCTTGCACGACGTGGTTGGCCCTTTGGGGCAAGCTACTCACATCGAACGTGTCGGGACAGTCGTGTGTTGCGGTGGCGGAGTCGGCGTAGCCCCTTTGCTCCCGATCGTCAAGGCCATGAAGGCTGCGGGAAACAGGGTCGTGAGCATTCTTGCAGGCCGCACGAAGGAATTGATTATTTTAGAAGAAGAAATACGGCAATCGAGCGATGAAACCATCATTATGACCGACGATGGCTCTTATGGGCGGAAAGGGCTTGTAACCGACGGGTTGGAAGCCGTAATCAAGGCAGAGAATGTAAATTTGGTTGTGGCAATCGGTCCGGCGGTAATGATGAAGTTTACGTCATTGCTGACGAAAAAATATGAAATATCGACGGTTTGCTCGTTGAATACGATTATGGTCGACGGGACCGGAATGTGTGGCGCTTGCCGTGTGACAGTCGGCGGGCGAACCCGTTTTGTTTGTGTCGACGGCCCTGAATTCAACGCGCATGAAGTGGACTTCGACGAAATGATAATGCGGCTTCATGCGTATGACAATGAAAACAAATGACGATATGGATATTAAGGAAATACGAGCGGCTCATCGTGCCGAAACGTGGAGAGAGGAGTTGAGGAAATCGAAATCGGCGAAGGAGCGCATGTCGCAGCCTCGCGTGAAAATGCCGTCGCTTTCTCCGGAAACGCGTATCCGAAGCAACAATGAGGTGAATTGCGGCTTGACGGCAGAAATGGCAATGGCGGAGGCCTCTCGATGCCTTGACTGTGCAGATCCGCAATGTGTGACCGGTTGTCCTGTCGGCATTGAAATTCCGTCGTTTATAAAAAATGTGGAACGCGGCGACTTTCGTGCGGCGGCTGCGGTCATTAAGGCTACAAGCGCGTTGCCGGCAGTGTGCGGGCGAGTGTGCCCGCAAGAAAAGCAATGCGAAAGCCGGTGCATATACCATGCAAAAATGGGAAAAGATGCTGTGGCGATAGGCTATCTGGAACGTTTCGTCGCCGATGAGGAAATGGCGGCGGGAGAAATGACGGCACCAGTGGCGGCGTCTCGCAATGGCATAAAGGTGGCAGTGGCCGGCAGCGGTCCTGCCGGTTTGGCTTTTGCCGGCGACATGGCGAAACTGGGCTACGACGTGACTGTTTACGAGGCACTGCATGAAATCGGGGGCGTGTTGAAATATGGAATCCCGGAATTTCGGTTGCCGAATAAGATTGTCGATGCGGAAATAGACGGATTGCGCCGCCTTGGCGTGAAATTCGTCACGAATTGCATTGTCGGGAAAACACTCAGCTACGACGATTTGCATCGCGACGGCGTTCGGGGCATATTTGCTGCCTCCGGAGCCGGATTGCCACGATTTATGAACATTGAAGGAGAGAATCTGAACGGCGTGATGTCGAGCAATGAATATCTGACGCGGATCAATTTGATGGGCGCGGCTTCGGCAAGCGAAGACACTCCTGTGCTTCACGGACGCAATGTGGCTGTGATAGGCGGAGGAAACACTGCCATGGACTCAGCCCGCACTGCGCGGCGCATGGGAGCGGAAAATGTGATGCTTGTCTACCGGCGCTCGGAGGAAGAAATGCCGGCGCGTTTGGAAGAAGTGGGACATGCGAAAGAAGAAGGCATCCGGTTCCTGACATTACGCAATCCCATTGCTTATTTGAACGATGGGAAGGGGCGTGTGTGCGCCATGCGCTTGCAACGGATGGAATTGGGAGAGCCGGACGAGAGCGGTCGCCGGTCGCCGGTGCCGGTAGAAGGCGCAATTGAAGAAATTCCGGTGGACTTGGTGATTGTCAGTGTGGGTGTATCTCCTAATCCTTTGATACCGCGAGCGATACCGCAACTTTCCGTGGGCCGGAAAGGAACGGTGGTGGTCGACGAATCCACAATGCAAACATCGGTGGCCGACATTTATGCCGGAGGCGACATTGTGCGCGGTGGCGCGACTGTGATTCTTGCCATGGGCGACGGCCGGCGTGCGGCGGCTTGCATGCATCGCGCGCTTTCCGGCGAATGATTGCAACCGTGTTGCTTGTGTTTTTCCAGATATTTGCAGAAAACAACTGATAAACGACATGGTAAAAAAAACGATACCCGTATTGGATATGAGTTGTGCCGTTTGTGCCGGAAATGTGGAGCGCACAGTGGCAGGACTCGAAGGCGTGGCATCCGCGTCGGTCAATTTTTCTGCGAATACGATTACGGTAGAGTACGACCCGAAGACGATCGATCTCCGGAGGATGCAGCAAGCTGTGCGGAATGCCGGCTACGATCTTGTGATAGACGAAACAAAAGAGGTTGAAGAGGAAGAACGGAAGCGCTACAAGGCTTTGCGGCGGCGATTGGTGGCGGCATGGGTCGCTGCTGTGCCGGTGATGGTCTTGTCGATGACGGATATGGGCATGACGGCTTGTGGAAAATGGCTGTTGGCAGCCCTGACGGCAATCGTGTTGATTTATTCGGGACGTGAATTTTATGTGCGGGCGTGGAAAATGCTTTGCCGACGGTCGGCGAATATGGACACGTTGGTGGCGTTGAGCACTGCGTCGGCATGGCTGTTCAGTTTGTTTTTAATCGTTTTCCCTGATTTTTCAAATGCCCACGGATTGGGCGGACATGTCTATTTCGATTCTGCTGCGATGATTGCCGCTTTTGTGCTGACCGGCCGTTTCTTGGAGGAACGGGCAAAAAGCAGCACGACTTCGGCGGTTAAGAAATTGATAGGTTTGCAACCGCAAACGGCGCTTGTCGTCGACGATGAAGGAAACAGCCGGTTGTTGAATGTGAACGAAATTCATAGAAAAGAAAAAGTGTTGGTGCGCCCGGGCGGGCGGATTCCGGTTGACGGGATTGTTGCGCGAGGAGAATCGTATGTCGATGAAAGCATGTTGACCGGCGAGCCGATTCCTGTGGCGAAGCGTTCCGGCGCGGCGGTGTATGCAGGGACGATGAATCAGAACGGCGCGTTGACGATAGAGGTTACAGCCGAATCGGGTGAAACTTTGTTGTCGAAGATTGTGGCGGCGGTGCGTGAGGCGCAAGGCAGCAAAGCTCCGGTGCAAAGGATAGCCGATGCCATTAGCAAATACTTTGCTTTTGCGATTGTTTGTTTGGCCGTGGTTACGTTTTTGTTGTGGTTCTTTTTGGGAAATGCGGTAGCTGCGGCGGTGGTATGCGCGGTGTCGGTGTTGGTGATAGCCTGCCCGTGCGCGCTTGGGTTGGCAACTCCGACCGCCATAACGGTAGGCATCGGGCGTGCGGCAGAAAATCATATTTTGATTAAAGATGCAGCCGTTTTGGAGACGATGTGCAAAGTTACAGCCGTGGTGCTCGACAAAACGGGGACGGTGACGGAAGGTCGGCCGACAGTCGTGGAAGATGAAATTTCTCCGGATGCGACGACAGAGGATTTGTCGGTCCTTTTGGCGATGGAAGAGCAATCGGGGCATCCGTTGGCCAAAGCAGTGGCTGATTTCTTGCATGGACGGGGCGTTTCTCCGGCTTCGGAATTGAATGGTTTTTCCGCCGTTGCGGGAAAAGGCGTTTCTGCCATGTCGGGAGCGGCTCTGTATTGGTGCGGAAATCGGCAAATGGCGATTGACAATGGCGCGGTTGGCGCATCTGTCGATGAGCAGGGCGGCACGGTTGTCCTTTTTGGGCGAGGGTCGGCCGTTTTGGCACGATTTATGTTGGAAGATAAGGTGAAAGCGTCGTCCGCCGAGGCGGTCGCGCTTTTGCGTCGAAAAGAAATTGATGTATATTTGCTCACCGGCGACAATGCAGTTTCTGCGAGCAAGGTGGCGAAAGAAGTGGGAGTGGCTCATTATGAGGCTGGTGTATTGCCTGCTGACAAAGAGCGCTTTATCCTTGAATTGCAACAACGCGGGCATGTGGTGGCGATGGTCGGCGACGGCATCAACGACTCGCAAGCGTTGGCTCGTGCCGATGTGAGCGTGGCCATGGGCGAAGGAACCGATATTGCGATGGAAACGGCTTCCGTCACGCTTGCCACCTCCGATTTGCGGTTGTTGGCGACGGGCATTCGCTTGTCGAAATCGACAATGCGCGTCGTGCATGAAAATTTGTTTTGGGCGTTTATATACAATACAATCGGAATTCCGTTTGCTGCCGGACTCTTTGGCGTGATGCTCGATCCGATGTGGGCAAGCGCGGCGATGGCTGCCAGCTCGGTGACGGTGGTGCTAAACAGCTTGCGGTTGAAATGGATGAAGTTTGAACAAGAGAAGAATACAAAATAAATATATATGGAAGCAAGAAAATTTAAGACGTCTGCAAAGTGTGCAGGTTGTGTTAGCGCGATTGCAGAGAAATTGAATACGGTGATGAATGCCGGTGAATGGTCGATTGACTTGTCGACTCCGGACCGTGTCCTGACAGTGACATCCGAAGTGCCCGACGAGCAAGTGATGTCGCTTGTGAAGAAAGCGGGATTTAAGATTGAGAAAATTTAATTTTAGAAGAAATGAAAAAGCTATTTTTATTGATTTCCATCGGGCTTGTAGCCGGACTATATGCTTGTGGAGGAGGAAAGACTGATAATGCAGGCAAGGAGAAAGATTCTGTTGAAAAGACGGAAAAGGATGCTTCTACCGGCGCAACGTCGCGCGAAGGGGAAGTGCGCCATTTGACGCTGGCAGATTTCAAATCGTATGTGATGGATACCGCGACAATGGAATATTTAGGAGACCGGCCTTGTGTCATCGATTTCTATGCCGATTGGTGCGGACCGTGCAAAGAGATGTCGCCGGTGGTGGAGCGTGCAGCCGCAAAATTGGCAGGAAAAGTGGATTTTATGAAAGTCGATGTCGATGCTGAGGGCGAACTCGCCGCGATGTTCGGGATTAAGTCGATTCCCACATTCGTGTTTTTTGCAGCCGACGGAACTCCGAATATCTATACGGGGATGGTTTCTGAATCTGAATTTATGGAAATGGTAGAGCGCTATTGCCTTGGCAAAAAGTAATCAATGGCAGAGATACTGATCATATTGCTTTTAATCGTGCTTAACGGCATTTTTGCGATGTCGGAGATAGCCGTGATTTCGGCACGAAAATCAAGTCTGGCTGCCGATGGGAAAAAAGGAAACCGCGCGGCGCGGACTGCATTGAAGTTGTCCAATGAGCCGGATCGTTTCCTTTCGACCATTCAGATAGGCATTACGCTGATTGGCATATTGACGGGTATTTATTCCGGCGCGAAATTGAGTGACGATTTTGCTGCTTTCTTGGAGAGCACGTGCGGAATATCGCCGCGTTATGCCGACGAAGCGGCGCAAATCACGATTGTCACGGTTGTCACGTATTTGACATTGATATTCGGCGAATTGTTCCCGAAGCGCATTGGAATGAGCGCGGCGGAGAAGGTGTCGAAGGCTGTGGCGCGCCCGATGTACTATCTGTCGGTTATCGCTTCTCCTTTCGTTTGGGTGCTTGCCAAAAGCACGGCTTTCATATTCCGTTTGTTCGGCCTGAAAGATGAGGATTCGAAAGTGACAGAGCAGGAGATTCGCACGATTGTGGAAGAGGGCAAGGCCGACGGCGCAGTGCTCGACGTGGAACAGGACATTGTGGAGCGCGTCTTTTTGATGGGCGACATGACGGTGGAAATGCTGATGACTCATCGCGCGGATTTGGTGACGCTCGACGTGTCGATGAATGCCGACGAGGTGAAAAAGGTGCTGTCGTCGCGATTGTGCCAATTGTATCCGGTAGTCGACAAGTCGCTCGACAATATTATCGGAGTCGTTCGGTTGAAAGACTTGGTGTTGCGCCTCGACGACCCCGACTTGTCGTTAAGGGAAATTTGCGCGCCTCCGACGGCATTCCATGAAAACATGAGCGTTTATACTGCTTTGGAACGGATGAAAGCCGACGGGGCAAGCTCGGCTTTGGTGTTTGACGAATTTGGCGCATGTCAGGGTGTCATTGCTTTGCGCGACATTCTTGAAGGTTTGGTCGGGCAGCTTGGCGTTGCCGGTGCGCAAGCGGAAATCACGGAGCGCGAGGACAAGCAAAGCTGGCTTGTCGACGGACAGTGTGCGATCTACGATTTTCTCCATTATTTCGATGTCGACGATTTGCGCGATGAATGTTCGTCGTTTGCCACGGTGAGCGGATTGATATTGAAATTGCTCGGCCGCATCCCTGATTGCGGCGATACGGTGGAATGGAAAATGTTCCGATTTGAGGTTGTCGACATGGATGGCGTCAGAATCGACAAGCTGCTTGTTGTTCGCAAAGAAGAGGGAAATCCGGAATAAATGGAACTTGCAGGGCTGATAGCTTGGGCGCTCGACCATTTGAGCTATGGCGTGGTGTTCTTGTTGATGTTGCTGGAAAATTCCGTCGTTCCGCTTCCTGCGGAATTGATTGTCACGCCGGCAGCCTATAAGGCGGCAAATGGCGAGATGGACGCTGCGGTGCTGATTGTCGTTTCCACATTGGGTTCGATAGCGGGGGCTATCGTCAATTATTATTTGTCGTTGTGGATCGGCCGTCCGTTGATCTATCGCTTTGCCGATTCGCGGTGGGGGCGGCTGATGTTCCTAAGCGGGAAGAAATTGGAATATGCCGAGAATTTGTTTCGCAAGCGAGGCAACATATCGACGTTTATAGGCCGCTTGCTTCCTGCCGGCCGTCAGTTCATATCGATTCCTGCCGGACTTGCACGGATGAATTTTGGCGCATTTGTCTTTTACACGGCGGCGGGTTCGGCCATTTGGAACTCGTTGCTGGTGGGAGCGGGGTATTACTTGTCGTATTTGCTTCCGGAGGACGAAATTGCGCCGGCATTGGAGAAATATGGCATGCAGGCCAATGTCGTTTTTTTCACCTTGCTTTTTGTTTTGCTTGCCGGTTATGCGGCGAGGCGCTATGTGCGCCGCCGGCGGACAAAGGGATAGAGAGGAGGACATTGCTACGCTTCAGCCTTTGACGCATACGCAAATCCATAAAACACGAAATAGAAAAGTTGCAATTCTAATCTATCAATTGCTACTGCAAATGTCCTCCTCTGCCGTGCGGAGCGCGGATAGGGGAAGTGGCTCGAGCCGAAGGGGTTGACCGTTAGCCGCAAAGCGACTTTTTCCAGTTGAGGGTTGAGGGATGAGAGATCGGAAAATGCACGGTTATGTGCAACTCAACCCTAAACCATTACTGAACCCCTCTGTTTTTCCTGCGGAAAAACTTTCTCCCCTATTAACGTGCTCTGCACGTGAACAGGGGAGAACATTGCGTGTTTGCCTAACTTCACAGATTCACTGCTCTACTCTCAACCACAGACCGCAATGTCTTCCTCTGCCGTGCGGAGCGCGGATAGGGGAAGTGG
>ENA-OOXJ01000176-OOXJ01000176.1-human-gut-metagenome-genome-assembly--contig:-NODE-176-length-59467-cov-13.953410_pt1 | contig 59467 bp, 51 predicted proteins | sample MGYA00241587_ERZ501343 | MGnify/ENA primary metagenome ERZ501343 (study PRJEB25962, sample SAMEA2042918) | human gut metagenome | biome: human gut; feature: human-associated habitat; material: faeces... | reverse complement strand
AAAATTATTAGGAGTAACGAAAACTTTTATTATATTTGCACCGTAAAAGGAAAAACAATGAAACAGAGACTCACAGCAAAGGAAGAAGAAGTCATGAACATCCTCTGGAAAAACGGGGACATGTTCATCCGGGACATCGTGGCGGCAATGCCAGAGCCGCGGCCCAACTACAACACGGTGGCCACTCAGGTAAAATTTCTGGAGGAGAAAGGCTTCGTGGTGCGCCGGCCCATGGCCAACTCCTATCTCTACAGCGTTGCCGTAAGCGAACGCCAGTACAGGGGCAGGACCGTCGGGGAGATGGTGTCGAAATACTACGGCAACTCCTACAGCAGCCTCGTCTCCCAGTTCGTGGAGGAGGAGAAAATGGGGCTGGACGAGCTGAAGGCCCTCATCGCGGAAATCGAGAACAACAATAAGAAAAATAAAGGAAAATGACAGTCTGGATTCTGAAAAGCACGCTGCTGCTGACGGCATTCTACGCCTTCTTCATGCTCTTCATGAGGAAGACCACCTTCTTCCGTTTCAACAGGATAGTCCTGCTGGCGGGAACGGCGGCCTGCATGCTGCTGCCGCTTATCAAGTTCAATATCGGCAGTGCGGCGGCAATGCTGGGTCTGCACGCTCCCGACGTAGTTCTGCAGCTGCCCCAGATCGTCCTCACGGAGGTGCCGGCGGCCGGAAGCCCGTCCGGAGAGGTGGAAACCGGCGGCAGTTTCAACTGGAGCCTGCTCCTGACGGCCATATACGTCACCGGATGCGCGGCAGCCCTGACATTCTCGGCTTCATCCCTTCTCAGAATCCTCAGGCTTATAAGGAAAAATCCCGGGACGGCCTACAGGGAATGCAAGGTGCATACTCCCGCGTCCGTAACGCACTCATTCAGCTTCATGAACCACATCGTGATGAGCCGCAGCGACTACGGTAACCACCCCGAGATACTGCTCCACGAATACATGCACACCAGGCTCCGCCACTCCGTGGACGTACTTTTCATGTCGCTCGTCTGCGCCCTCTACTGGTTCAATCCCCTCGTCTGGATAATGCTCTCCGAACTCCGGATGCTGCACGAATACGAAACCGACGAGGCTGTCCTCAAACACGGCATCGATGCTACTCAATATCAACTCCTGCTTGTCAGAAAAGCTGTGGGAGACCGACGTTTCCTGATCGCGAACAGCTTTAACCACTGCAAGCTCAAAAACAGAATCACCATGATGCAGAAACTCAAAACCTCAAAATGGGCAAGACTGGCCTACATCGCCTGCCTGCCCCTGTTTGCCCTCATCCTGAGCAGCAGCTCAGCCGAAGACCTCCAAAGCACCCCTTCCGACACCGGTGTACCCGCCGCAAATGAACTCATCACGACTCCGGCAGACCAGCAGGAAGTGATCCGCTATGCAGACGTGGAAGTCAAACCCAAATTCAACGGCGGCGATGTGAATGATTTTACCAAATGGGTTTTCAGCCACCTCGAGTATCCTCAAGAGGCCCGTAAGGCTAAAATCACCGGACGGGTCACGGTACAGTTCACAATCAACACGGACGGCGGCCTGTCGGACATCACAGTCCTTGCCGGCCCGCACGAAACTCTGAACAACGCCGCTGTCAGTGCCATTTCTCAGGCTCCTTCCTCCTGGACTCCGGGCTACGAGGACGGAAAGCCGGTAGCAGTATCCTACGTCATGCCTATCCTTTTCCAGCTACGAAATGAATGATTGCCACGGAGCCTGATGGCGTAAACGGAACAAGCCGTATTCCAGTTGTCGTGGAATACGGCTTGTGATTCATTTTCACAGTTCGGGAATACCGGACGGTTGCTATTTGATGTCGATGACCCTTTCCTTGGGAGCCTCGGGAGTCACCACGATCTTGGGCAGTACGATGTTCAGCACACCGTGCTCCATGCTGGCGCTGATCTCATCCTTGTTGATGTCGTCGGGAAGGAGCAGGGTCTGCTCGAAGTGCGAGTAGGAGAATTCCCTTCTGAGGTATTTCTCGTCCTTCTTCTCCTCTTTCTGCTCATTCTTGTGCTCGAGAGTGACTACCAGAGCGTTGTCCTCGTTGACGCGGATCTTGAAATCGTCCTTGGACATACCGGGAGCGGCTATCTCCACTGTGTACTCCTTGTCATTCTCCTTTACGTTGATGGCAGGGGACGAAGTCCTCATCATGTTTCCGAAATGTCTGAAGTCATCATCGAAAAAGTCATTGAAAAAAGCGGGCAGCCAATTCTGCTGTGTTCTTCTGCTGGGTAACATAATCATATCCTCCATTTTTAATTATTATTCTTAAATTTTCTGAACGCCCTGCCGTTCCAGGAGAACTTCCACCCTTTTCAGGGTCTTCCGTTCCGCCCTCCCTTTCGGGCGTTCGAAAGGATATATCGCAAATTGCGGACCACCCGGCCACGGCATACCCGCAGCTGGACTTTCTGGCGCATTTTCGTGACAAATTGTCGTAATATTGCTGATTATCAACTATTTATGTGCCATTTTGTCAGATAGGATTACACTCTGGGAGTGAAATGAGGCTCCTTTGAACATGCTGTAAAATATTTTCACTACCTTTGGAAAATGAACAACCACCAAGACAATCAATGAGACAGCACAAATACCGATGGGCGATAAAGACCGTTCTGGCCCTGCCGGTAGCATGCACCGTATGCACGGCCTGCGGGCAGGGAAGCGGCAGGACTGACGGGCGCAAGCCGCTCAACATCATCTACATCATGAGTGACGACCACTCGTACCAGACCATCAGCGCCTACGGCCACGGGCTCATAGAGACCCCGAACATCGACCGCCTGGCCGATTCGGGCGTGATCTTCACGCAGAGTTTCGTAGCCAACTCCATCAGCGGTCCCAGCCGGGCCTGTCTGCTTACCGGCAAGCACAGCCACAAGAACGGGTTCACCGACAACACCCGCACCTTCGACGGCAGCCAGCAGACCTTTCCCAAGCTCCTGCGCCAGGCCGGCTATGAGACAGCCGTCATCGGGAAATGGCACCTGACCTCCGACCCTACCGGCTTCGATTACTGGAACATCCTCGTCGGACAGGGAGAATACTACAACCCGGTGTTCATCGACAACGGGGAGCGCCGCGTCATCCCCGGCTACGCCACCGACATCACCACCGACCTGGCCCTCGACTGGCTGGAGCACGGACGCGACCCTCAGAAACCGTTCTGCCTGCTGCTGCACCACAAGGCCCCGCACCGCACCTGGATGCCAGACACCACTGACCTCGGGGCATTTGACGATGCGGACATCCCTCTGCCGGACAACTTCTACGATGACTACACCGGCCGTCCCGCCGCAGCCGCTCAGGAGATGGAGATTGACCGCCACATGGACCTGGTCTACGACCTGAAGATGGCCGACAAGGAGGGTGAGATACACACCGATACAGGCCTGGAGGAATACGGGCGGGCCATGTACGGCAGCAGCAAGGAAGGCACCATCACTCCAGGCCGCATGACCCCTGAGCAGAAAGCCGCCTGGGACGCCTACTACGACCCTATCATCAGACAGTTCAAGGCCGACAGCCTCACCGGCAGAGCCCTGGCCGAATGGAAATATCGCCGCTACATGCAGGACTACCTGAGCGTCATCCGCTCCGTGGACCGCAACATCGGCCGCGTCCTGGACTACCTCATCGAGTCCGGCCTGTGGGAGAACACCCTCGTCATCTACACCTCCGACCAAGGCTTCTACATGGGCGAGCACGGCTGGTTCGACAAACGCTTCATGTACGAGGAATCCTTCCGCACCCCGCTGCTGGCCCATCTGCCAGGCGGCTACCACGGGGAGGTGGATGCCCTCGTGCAGAACATTGACCACGCCCCCACCTTCCTCCAGATTGCAGGAGTGCCGGTACCGGATGACATCCAGGGCGACTCCTACCTCTCCTACCTGATTACAGGGCACGGACCGGCCGGAAAGCCCTGGCGCCGCTCCATCTACTACCATTTCTACGAATACCCCGGAGAGCACGCTGTCCGCCGCCACTACGGCGTCCGTACCAGCCGCTACAAACTCATTCATTTCTACGGCCACGACATCGACTCCTGGGAGCTCTACGACCTCCGGAACGACCCGACGGAGATGCACAACCTCTACGGCGACCGCTCCTACCGTCAGGTACAGAAAAACCTGCACAAGGAGCTCGAGCGGCTGCAGGAGCTTTACGACGACCCCATCCGCAATCAGGAGCGGCAGCAAGGCTCCGGCGCGGCCCGATAGCCTGCCAGGCAAGAGCTGAAAAATCAGAACCGTATGGATAAATACACACCCGAAGAAGCCGTAAATTATTTCATCCGATGCGCCCGCAAGGCAGCGGAGGCCGGACTGCTCTCCTGCAGCAGCGGCAACCTCTCCCTGCGCCTCCTGGTGTCCGAAGGCACTCACGGCTCTCTTCAAAGTCAGGACAATCACGACGGGCAGGACATCTCCCGCAATCCGCAAAGCACCCTGCCGGAGGCTCCTTCCGGTCTGGCCCTGCTGTCCGCCACCGGCAGCTGGCTCGAAGAACTGCGGGAAGAGCAGGTCGCCCTCTGCCGCATCAGCGACGGCCAGTGCCTGAACGGAGTGCAGCCCACGATGGAAGCCGGATTTCACCTCGGAGTGCTGCGCCGGCGGCCCGAAATAAACTGCGTCCTGCACTTCCAGTCTCCGTATGCCACAGTCGTTTCATGCATGAAGGACAAACCCCGGGACTTCAACGTCACCCTCGAGGGCCCGCTGTACGTAGGCAGGGAAGTGCCGGTGGTGCCGTTTCTTCCGCCCGGCTCAGACGAGCTTGCAGCGGCAGTGACGGATGCCCTTTCAGGCCACGACATTGTCCTGATGTCCAACCACGGACAAGCTGCCTGCGGCAAGGATTTCCGCGACACCCTCCGCCGCGCCGTCTTCTTCGAGATGGCCTGCCGCATCATCGTCCTCTCCCGCGGCAACTACACCGTCATCTGACCTCCGCCATCCACCGTCCTGTCAATCGGAAATAGACCATAATGGCGGTTTCCTGTGGATATCCCAAGTGACCTACTTGCGGTGGGTCCCCTCCCTTTTCGGGAGCCAAAGTCCCTGGACCTGCATTATGATACAGCTGCGCGCGGCATCAGAAGCGGAACCGCAGAATCTTGTCTTCGTGCATTTCCGGATTGACCGCGTAAATGACCCCATTGTCCTCATCCACTGTAAAAGACGAGACCGGCACATCCAGGCTCAACAGCCGCATCGGTTCTCCGTTCCAGGAGTACACCTCTATCCTGGAAGAATGATTCATATCGGTATCATCCATGCGCTGACCTGAATAAAGCGCATAAACACAGTCCCTTCCGGCATAGACATTTTCATAGGTCACAATATTCCGGTCGATGCTGAACTCAGTAGCAGTATCGTCCCCGTAAAGATAGAACTCAGGCGTATCCTCTGTCCCGACAGCGGCAGTAAGGCAGATTCTCCCGTCCCTGACCTCCCCCATCTCCAGCCTGTCTATCAAACTGTAAGCAAATACGAAACGGTTACCGGAAGCGGATATGTGATAGTCATCGAATATCGTATAGTAATTCTTCCCCATACTGCGCGGCAACTTTGGAAAGGAGTTTCCGATGCTGTCCTTCATTACACCCGAAACACTCCACAGCTCCCTGGCACCGCTCCTGTCGCCCTGATGCTTGACAAGCAGCAGGGAATCCCCGGCCATATTGATTTCCCAGAAAAAGCGGTATGGGTCCGGTGAGGCCATACGGTAACTGCCCTTCAGCACTGCAGCTGTATCGGAAACCTCGTAGAAAGCAAGCATATCAGTTGCATGGTCCCTGAACCCGATGACATTGCCGGAAGTATTCCCGATCGCCGCGGGCATCAGATACTCTTCCGGGCCCCTGCCCTGCCTTGCGAAAGAGTACAGGAACTCCAGTTCCGGACAGGAATAGACATAGTAAAAATAATCAGCCCCCTCACCGGAGTTCTGCAGCACAATGTAATCCTCCAGCTTCACGATATCGTTTATCTTCAGAATCTCGGATATCGGCACGAATTCCGCCTCAACCTCCTCCGGCTCACCGAAGTCCTTCCCGGAGGAAGCCCCGTCACCGCAGGAGACAGCCGTCAGCAGGCAAAGCGGCAAAAGCATACACACGGCACTGCGCCGGCAAATCCGTACAAGACCGGCACCATCAGCCGGCCACACATTCGAAAACAGTTTTCTCATCATAAGTCTATTTTATCAAATATCAATTCAAATTCCGGAAAAAATCCTTCTCTGGATTCATCAGACGCTGTAAGAGCATCCGCAACAGAATATCAGGGACATAGTACACGCCATCCTTGACCGCCAACAGTTCCATTCTCACCAATTTGTCCGCAGCCGTCTGTACCGAGCTGCTGGAAGCAAGAGAGTGACGGCGCATAAAATCCGCCCCCATTATCTTCTCTGCCCGGACTTCCTCCGCAACTGCATACAGCAGTTCCTTCTGCCTTACCGGTATGCCGGACAACATCAGGCGATAACCGGCAGCAGCCTCCTCCAAGACAGAATCCACCGTCTGCCGCAGTATCGGGACAGTACATTCCTCACCTTTTGCGACAGTCTCATACGCCTCATGGAAGGTCTTCTGCATACAATAGGTATTTCCCTCGAAAAGCCTGTACACCGTACCGACTGCTTCCGGGGAGACTTTTTTCCCGTCCCGTTCAAAATGCCGTATCACAAAATCCGAATACTTGTCTATCGCTATCGGCTTCAATTCCAACATCGAGGCACTATGATAAAACGGTCTGGCCGATGATAGAAACATCTGCGATATCATGTAAATCTCACTGCCTGAGAAGATAAAATGCACATTACCCAGATGCTGTATGTGCGAGCGGAGCAGAGCCTCGATATTTTTCTCAGGATATTTGCTTATCTGCTGGAACTCATCGAAAGTGACAACACACGGTTTGTCGGCCTGTTCAAGGCACTGGAATATCTCCGTCAGCGTATATTCCGGACGGGATATGTCCCCGAGTCCAAGGCTGAAGACCGGCAGACCGCTTGCCGGGTCAAACCCGAACTCCGCGTTGATGGATTTCAGGCCCTGCACAAGACTCTGCAGCATCTTCCGGCTTGTCGAGCGCAGACGGGTAAACACGGTCTGACCGAACTCATACGTAAACTCCCGCAGGCTCGCCGTATGGAGGATGTCCACGTAGAATGTATAAAAACTGTCCGATACCTCATCCCTGTCATAGCAGAAACGGATGAGTTTCGACTTGCCTAACCGCCTCTGGGAGATAAGGCACAGATTCTCTCCTCCCGTGACAGCGCGGACTATGCGGTCAGACTCCGCTTCCCTGTCACAGAAGTATTCTTTCGGGACATCTCCGGTTATGACAAATGGGTTCATCGCCTGTCTCTTTATATGATTTACAGGCACAAAGATAATTATGAATCTTTCATTATGCAAATTTCATAATGAGATTTTCATAATGGAAATTGAATAATACAGGTTAAGCGGTAACTACGGTATCAGGGCCACAATGATGTAGTACAGCATGACCCCGGAAGCGGCCAGCTTGGCTCCGGTACCGAGCAGGAAACCGAGGAAAGAGCCGAGAGCAGCCTTAAGGCCCTGAGCCATCTTTTTTTCTCCCCAATATAGCTCGGCGACAAGGGCTCCCACGAAAGCTCCGGCAATCATGCCCCAGGGAGGGAAGAAAAGTATACCGACGAGCATTCCGGCAGTGGCTCCGCGAGAGGCATATTTCGTACCCCCCGTAGCCCGGGTCAGCCATCCCGGCACCACATAGTCAAGGACCGTAACAATCACGGTCACTACCAGCATGATGATCAGCAGACGCCATGTGATATCGTCCTGGGCGCAGGGAGAACCCCACAGGAACAGCAGGAACATACCCGCGAGACTGCACGGAGGTCCAGGCAGCACCGGAAGAATACAGCCGAGAAGGCCGACTATGCCGAGAATTACGGCTACTATGTCTATGAAAATTTCCATATTGTATGTCAGTCTGAACTTATTTGACAATCTGAGCAAAACTTACGGTTGGTACTGGCGCAGGACACTTTTGTAATCACACAATAATCAAAGACTTATGAAAGAACCTGTTCCTGCCGCCTGTCCGGAATATACCGAAAAGCGCGTTCCGTCATCATAAAGCCCTGTGTATCGGACTTGTCCTCACTCTCCTGGGATTTCCTCCCCGCTGAAACCTTGCCGCTCCAGCACTTCCCGCATCCCTGCGGACATCTCCTGGCATTCGGCCTCAGTGAAGCGGAAACGGGTAAATACCTGCGCGAGGTTGTCAGTGCCGTTGAGTTCAACGAAATAACGGCTCTCGGGCAAGGCCTCCTTCGCCGCATATATGCGGTCTATGTCCTCAGAAGTATATTCATGATAATGACCGTTGTGCAGGATTGCCTCCACGGGCAGGCGGTCTGTCTGCTCCGGGCTCTCGTCCGGCCATCCGAGAGTGACGGTCAGCACCGGCACCACTAAGCGGGGCAGATGCAGGGCCCCGATGATCCGGTCCGGATTATAGACAGTGGTACCGAGAATGCAGGTTCCCAGCCCGCGTTCCTCGGCCAGGGTGACAAAAGCCTGTGCGAACAGCAGGGTATCGGTCGCGGCGTTGATGAACGAAACGAAGTTATCGTAACCGGGTTCCGCCTTCCGCTCCTCGCACCAGCGGCTGAACCGGTGAAAATCCGCGCAGAAAGTCAGCACCGCCGGAGCCTCCTCCACCATAGGCTGATGATGGTGCGCCTCTGCCAGCGCCTCCCTTTCCGGCCCCGAAGTAGTCACTACCAGCGAGTACAACTGCATATTGCCCATAGTCGCCGCCCTCGAAGCCTCTCCGGCCAGGGCCGCAATCATCTCCTCAGGCACTTCCTGCCTTTTGTATTTGCGTATGCTTCTTCTATCCTTGAATTCTCTCATGACAAAACATTTTCTCAAAAATACAAAACTTTCCATTCCAGAGACACTTTTGGTCGGGATAAGTTCGGACAAAATCACGGCACACACATACCGGGCCGTCACAACCTTCCGGGGACGCCCCCATCGGACTAAGAATTACTGTACAAATTGCCGGTTCAGGAAGCATCGCATATCCTCCGCACCCAGTCCGGCAAGACGTTCAGAATGTTGAAAAACAGAGCACCTGCTACGACAACACTTGCTGCACCCCTCGTCGTTCAATAGTACAGGCTGCGGGACTTTGGCTCCCGAAAAGGGAGGGGACCCGCCGAAGGTGGGGAGGATCCCGCAGCCTGCACTATTGAACAAACTACCCAGGTGTACAGAAAACACGGGATAACGGTTCACCTGCACAGGAGGAAAGTACAGGAAACGCCTGCGCCGACTGACCTGCGCCGACTGCCCGTTACCTGAGCGGAGCGATCATGATCACGTCGTTATCGTTCTCGGAAAGGTTCTTGAGAATGGCGGAGATGCGCGAGCGGGCGGCCTCGCTGAGATTGCCGGACTCAAGAGCGGCGCGGCCTGTCTCCATAAAGCCGGCGGCATCATAGGCCCTGACGAAATAACCGTCGGTAAACCCGCATCCTGCGCTGCCGCCCATCAGGTCATTGACCACCTCTCTGAGACTCACCTCACCGGTCCTGCAGTCCAGGATAACCCCGGGCAGGGGCTCCACATTGATACGGCGTACGCCATCCTTCATTACCGACCTGCCCTGCAAGTTCACATTCATTATCACATAGTCCGGCAGGACAGTAGTGGAATACATATAGTTGTCTTCAGCAAACCCGCTGTCCTCAGACGACGCTGCCTGCCCGAAGCTGACCGTCAGAAGTGGCCGCATCTCCCCGCCGCCGACGAGCCAGGAAGTATCCTGCGCCGTATTGTTGGAACGGAAGGATATGTCCAGCAGTCCCGGGACATTGCGGTCCGTATCCATCATTGTCCTGTTGTCTTCCGGGAACGAATACGTCCTGGGTATCTCCCAAAGCACATTGCCCTCATAGTCCTGGCACCAGGCAATGGCCGGACATCCGTTGTCCTCAGGCTTGACCGCCACCGTGATATTCCGGGCCCCGCCATCCACCATGAAGCTGTAGCTCAGCCACGAGCCATCGCCCGTACTGTATGCAAGCGGAACCACTTCCATTTCCCTGGTCGCTATGTCGTACACATGAAGTACGTTGATGTCCGGATAGGTCTTCATCCATATCTTTCCGCCCGCCTCGTCTATCTGCACTGACGCTATCTGCAGGTACTCTCCCGGACCGCGGCCTATCCCCCCGTAAGTCCCTATGTATTTTCCGGTCGAGCGGTCAAACAGTTTGAGAGGCTGCCTCGCCAACGAATAGGAGGAAATATAGTTGTCCGAGACGTTTATGGTTGCGGCAGGGGTAAAGGCCGCCGAAGTATCGCTGTCCAGGGCAATGAACTCCGGCTCCCCGACCAACCCGGAAAGCAGCAGGTCCTCCCCCTGCGGAATCTGGGAATATTTTACGGAGACCAATCCTTCCGCATGGTCCTTACGGCCGCATGAGACGGAACTCAGCAGCATGACCGCCGCCACAGCTGCACACAGGCAGCGCAATGAGATCGAGACATTTGTTTTCATAGCCGGTATAATTTTTATTCTACCGCAAATTTAAAAAAACACATGGAATAACTATAAATTTTCGTAGCAAAATCGACTATGCAACCACGAGTACAAAGTCCGTATATTTGCAGAAAAATAAAATATGGCTCAGATGACACAGGACAATACCCCCGGCTACACCTTGCGGGAGCAATGGCGGACAATGCCGATGAAGGAATACGCGGAGACGTTCCGGGACTTCGGAAGGGTGCGCGGCTACTGCCACGGATGCGGACGGTACGGGAAGTGCTGGGCCTGTCCTCCGTATGACTTCGCGGAGGAGGAATACTTAGGACAATTCACGACAATATCCCTGCTCGCCACAAAGATTACTCCTTCGGAAGGAGTGGCGCTCACCCCGGAAACGGCGGAACGCATCCTGAACCGGGAACGGCAGCGGCTCGACAGAATGCTGCTCGGAATGGAAGGGAACGCACGGGCCTTCTTCGCCGGCACCTGCATTCTCTGTCCGCCGGAGAAATGCACCCGCCGCGAGGGACTTCCCTGCCGCCATCCGGAAAGCATCCGCCCGTCCCTCGAGGCCCTCGGTTTCGACATCGCCCGCACGGCCTCGGAGCTGTTCGGCATCCCCCTTCAATGGGGCAGCCCCGGAACCTTTCCGGCCTATCTCACCCTCATCAGCGCCATCGCCCGCACCCCATTCACCCGCTTGTAACAGGACGAGCAAACGAAACACGGACGCTTTTGACGAATAATCTTTCATATATCCGCACTTTTTTCCATCTTCGCATTTGAAAAAACCTGATGAAATGACAGCCGGAACAACTATCGAACAGCAGCTTCAGGCTCACGGCATACACCCGACCGCGGCCCGTATACTCGTCCTCCAGAAACTATCGGAGCTCACCTACCCCGTCTCCATGACCGAACTGGAAACGGAACTGGAGACCATGGACAAATCCACTATCTTCCGCACCCTCAACGTCCTGCTCGAGCACCATGCGATTCATTCGTTCGAGGACGGCAGCGGATCCACGAAATACGAGATCTGCCGCTGCGAATCCACCGTCTGCCGGGTCGAGAACCGCCATATCCACTTCTACTGCGAAGGATGCCGGCGCACCTTCTGTATCGACGACGTCAAGATTCCTGTCGTCACCCTTCCGGAAGGCTACCATATCGACACCATCAACTACACTGTCAAGGGTCTCTGCCCCGAGTGCTCCAGACGGCAGGCCTGAAAACAGACGGCACACAGCTGCAAACCGGCAGCTGCACGCACCGGCAGGTTCCAGACATGCAACCGGGTTGCAAACTGACGTCCGCATGCACCTCTGAAACCTGGTTGCAGGCCGGCAGCCGTAATTTTGCGTCAAAACAAAAGTTATGGCAAGGACACAGCATAGACGAAGCGGACATGAAAATACGCACAGCCACACAGAGGGGCACAGTCACTCCCATCATCACCACGCAGATGGAATGAGACGGCAGATAATCCTGATCGCCGTAACCGCCATCCTGCTCGCCGCAGCCGTACTTATCGAGAAATACTGCGGCCTGCAGACCTGGCAGCTGCTTCTCGTCTATCTCGTTCCCTATCTGCTCATCGGCTCCGGCACCCTCAAGGAAGCGGCGGAGGGAATCGCGCACGGAAACATCTTCAACGAGCACTTCCTGATGTCCGTCGCCACCATCGGCGCCCTCTGCATCGGCTTTCTGCCCGGAGCGGAGACTGAATTCCCGGAAGCGGTCTTTGTCATGCTTTTCTTCGCCGTAGGCGAACTGTTCGAGAGTTACGCAGAAGGCCGGAGCCGGGACAGCATATCGCATCTGATGGAGATAAGACCGGATACGGCAGAGGTGGAACGCGGGGGCAGGACGCAGACGGTGTCTCCGGAAGAGGTCGGGCCGGGAGAGATCATCGTGGTCAGGCCCGGAGACAAAATAGCTCTCGACGGCACGGTCATCGAAGGCTCGTCCTCGCTCAACACCGTAGCCCTCACTGGAGAGAGCATGCCAAGGGATATCACGGAAGGCGACGACGTAGCCTCAGGCTGCATCAACCTGTCGGGAGTCATCCGCATAAAAACCACCAGGACCTTCGGCGAAAGTACCGTGTCGAAGATCATCCGTCTCGTGGAGAGTGCCGACAGGGACAAATCCCGGAGCGAGTCGTTCATCACCCGCTTCGCCCGCATCTACACCCCGATTGTAGTCTCCGCGGCCCTGCTGCTGGCTTTTGTCCCGCCGTTATTTTCCCAAAGCGGTTTCGCCTCATCTTTCGCCACATGGCTGCACCGGGCACTTATCTTCTTAGTGGTATCCTGCCCGTGCGCATTGGTAATCAGTGTACCTCTCACCTTCTTCGGCGGACTCGGAGGCGCTTCCCGCAAGGGAATACTGATCAAAGGCAGCAGCTATATGGACCGGCTGGCTGCCCTCGGCACAGTGGTGTTCGACAAGACCGGCACCCTGACCCGCGGGGAATTTGCAGTGGAGGCAGTGCATCCGGAGGATTTCAGTGAGAACGAGCTCCTGCATCTGGCCGCACACGTAGAGCATTTCTCGACCCATCCTATAGGCGAGGCACTTAGGGCGGCATTCCCCAATGCAGCAACCGACGGTTGCCCGGTCACGGACGTGGAGGAAATCGCAGGTCAGGGCATAAAGGCCAATGTGTCAGGCCGTACGGTATGCGTAGGAAACAGCCGCATGATGGACGCTGCCGGTGCCGGATGGCATGACTGTCACCGTACGGGCACCATCATCCACGTGGCCGTTGACGGCAAATACGCCGGTCACATCGTCATCAACGATATGGTAAAAGAGGACAGCGCAGAAGCCGTCTCGGCGCTGAAACGCCTCGGAGTAAAGAACACCGTCATGCTCAGCGGAGACCGTGAGGAAGTGGCCCGTGACGTAGCCGACAGACTCGGACTCAGCTCCTGGCACGCCGGCCTGCTGCCTGCCGACAAGGTAGAATACCTGAAGAAACTGCTGGCCGCCAAACCACAGGGATGCAGCCTCGCTTTCGTCGGCGACGGTATCAATGACGCCCCGGCACTCAGACTCGCAGACATCGGAATCGCCATGGGAGGACTCGGGAGCGATGCCGCGATAGAAGCCGCAGATGTGGTGCTGATGGACGACAAACCGTCGAAGATAGCTCTGGCCGTCAGCATAGCCCGCCGCACTCTCGGCATTGCCAGGCAGAACGTGGTGTTTGCCATAGGAGTGAAAGCCGCCATCCTGCTCCTCGCCACCTTCGGCCTCGCCTCCATGTGGCTCGCCGCCTTCGCCGACGTCGGAGTCACTGTACTCGCCGTCCTCAACGCGATGCGCGCCCTCCGTGTCCCCTCCGGCCCAACCCTCCCGAAGCCGTAATCCGCACATTCCCAAGGGCACCAACACATTCCACTGCATGACACACCTCCTCCCCATATTTCATCTGCCACATATCGTCCCGCCCCTGTCCCTGCCTCCGACTCCACCCCCCAACATTGATACCGACACCGGCATCTGCACATGCAACGGCTCCAACCCGTCTCGACACCATTCCCAACACCAACTCAAACCCAAGCCCCTCTCTGTCACTATACATTTTCGTCACATTGTATTACCTTATCCAACAACACTTTAGTAAAATCCAAAATTGTAAGAACGCCTCAAAATCGCCCATTTTACCCCAAATTCTCACCTTCTTACATTTTTAGATTTTCACAACTATCTACATATCAGCCATATTTGTCGCAACTAAAATGTATAGTGACAATTTCTTAAAAAAAGAGATGTATGATAGAGGCGAGCGACAAACTTTACCACATAGTATTCCATTCCAAAGAAAATGAAGTCATCTGCAGGAATAATCAGAACTACACTGCCCTTGAGAACTGCATAGCATTGGCTGTAATCAAATCCAAAGAAATCCTTCCGGCGTATTCTGTCATGTCCACCCATGCACACATAGCACTGGCCGGTACCGACCCGGGAAAAAGCATTAAAAAGATAAAACTGGCCTACACCCGTTATTTCAACAGCAGATACAAAAGAACAGGCTCCCTCTTCGAAGACGACACCTATTGTGAACCGGTCAACGGCTACATCAGACAAAGAATACTGCTCAACTACATTCTGCGTAACCCACTGCATCACGGTATCTGCGAGACTGCTTTCAGATACAGACACTCTTCCATCTGCGCCTACTTCCCGCATGAAGACCGCAAAGACTGCCCGGACAACGGGAAAGTACTCTTGATCAGGGAAGGTACGAAAAACCATGGATACCCCGTAGACACGCAGGGACGCATTCCGCTGAAATATTTCGTCAACGCAGGATGGACAGAGCATCTTTACCGTACGGAAAGAAGTTTTCTGAACAGCATGAATCGCTGGAACACTGAAGATTGGGAGAAAGAACAGAGAAAGATGTGCCCTGATGAGAACCCAGTGACACTGCTGTCCGCCGAACCTGGATTTTCCAGATATCTCGATGAGATGAGAGCATACGAACGAGGATCATTCCAACTGCGTACTACTGATATCGATATATGCGGATACATCGACCAGATCATCCTGCCTGAAATGGGTATGGACTCATATACAAGCTTGGATGACAGACAGAAATATCATGTTCTCGCAACTGTCAGACAACACTTCGGAGCACCGGAGGCCCAGATACGCCGCTGCCTCGGAATGCCGGTCAGATTCTGACATTCATAAGTTCTGGCCATGCACAACATCAGTTCCAAAACTCATGTCACGGGCCGGCCCCCGACCACAGCAAGGTCAGCGCACCTGATTATCCGCGTGCATATGCACTTGCCCGACAAATCCTGATACACGCTGCTACATATCTTTGTGCAACTCCTGCACCTTCGTGGCCTCCACGTCTTTCGCGACCATTGTTCTATATCAGGATTTGGTACAACCCGACATCACCCGTGACATTTACTATGCGATACTCACACCTTATCGCCACTATACATTTTAGTTACATGGAAAACATCTAATTTTCAAAAAATTAACATTCAAACAAAATGTTAGAAGAGCCTCAAAACAGCATTTTGAGCAAGATTCGGCGCCTTATAACATTTCTTGATTTATGGAAAATGCAGGAATTCAAGCACTTGAAACACAACTATAATGTATAGTGACAATCATGACGACACATGGCCAGCTGCTGACAGACAATTGCATAGCGGCAACCCGAATAGTACAGTACACGGCCGGCGGCTAACAGGCAACAGGCCAAAGCCAAAGCAGTCCGATACGGACGCGTGTATGAATATCCGGTACCAAATCTGCTCACGGACTCAGCTTAAGCAAAGAATGACCCGGGACCTGATCCGTCTGCACAGTAAGCTTTCGAAGACCGGATATTGCCGTTGCACACGCAGCATAGGCTAAATCACTGGAGGACAGGCGCACCTCATCACCGGACAACAATCTCGTCAGTGAACACCCAACCCCCGAACTGGCCGCTACGGGCTTGAACACGAACGTATCTGGCATTTATACAGCCATCTGCTGACAATGACGACCCGTTTCCCGACATTTCATCATGATTTGCAGGAACGGTTGCGGTAACAGCTGATGGCGCAGAACATGCGGATGCCGTACAAACATCGGAGGGCGCATCGCCTGAAGCATACCAGCCGTCAGTGACGAAGGTGACCCGGTCATCCCGGATTACCTCGCGGGTGATGCGTCGCAGTTCTGTAAAACTGTTCCCGTCTGCAGAGGCTGAAATCACCACTTCTGCAGGCAGGAAGACTTCCGGACCGCAGACCTGCATGAAGTCCAGCTCCACGGAACGGACGTCCCGCACCAGGCCCAGGTCCACGGTCACGTCAAGCCGGTTCCGGGAGATGAATCCCTGCCACCGTCCGTCCACGTAAGTCCAGCCGCCGTGCAGTCCGTCCGTCAGAGCCGTATCGCCTCCGGCCGCATAGGTGGCATTGTACGGAGCATTGTACTCCACCCTGCACCCGCGGGCCAGATGCTCCACCGATGACCGGGCGGCCGGACGGTCCCCCACCTCGCGGGCCAGGTCGAAGACATTGTACCCCCCAGCCTCCATCTCCGCACACAGAGCCAACGCCCGCCGGTGGAAATCCTCATAGTCCCTGCCGGCCGCAGGGCTCCAGGCCACTTCGGCAAGGGCATAAAGCCTGGGGTAGATCATAAGCTCCGCGTGTTCCTCAGTCGGAATATACTCGCACCAGAGATTGGCCTGCACACCTATAATATTAGCCGCTTCGTCGGAAGACAGACCGGAGGGCACCGGTTCGAAAGAGTAGACCTTCGAAAGCGGAAGATAGCCGCCCATGGCTGCAGGCAAAGTGGACGGATCGTCCTGATAAGTATCGAAATAGCAGTATGCTCCCGGGGTCATGACAGTTCGGTTGCCTCCTCCGGCTGCACGCGCCCCCTCGTCCACGCTCCTCCACGCCATCACAACGGCAGCGGAATCAGCCCCTCCCTGCAGTATCTCATCCCATCCTACCGGAATCCGGCCATGCTCCTCCAGGAGACGTCCTATCCGTCTGATCATATAACTCTGGAGTTCATCCACTCCGGCCAGTCCCTCCGCCTCCATGCGGGCCCGGCACAACGGACACTCCTCCCAGGATTTTTTGGAGGCTTCATCCCCTCCTATATGAATGTACCGCGAAGGGAATATTTCCATTATCTCAGCAAGCACGGCTTCGAGAAACTCAAATGTTTCCTCCTTGCCTATACAGAAATCCGAGTGACGGTACGGCTCCCCAGTGCACGAAAGCTCCGGATAGGCGGCCAGCACCTCCTCCGAATGTGAGGGCATCTCTATCTCCGGGACAATGGTAATAAAGCGCTCAGCCGCATATTCGACCAGCTCCCGCAGCTCTTCCTTTGTATAATATCCCCCGTAGGCTCCGGGCGTCCCCTCAGGCAGGTACTTACGGTCACCGAACCACCAGTCCTTCCACAGCGCTCCGTCCCTCCAGGCGGCAAAGGACGTCAGCCGCGGATAGCTGTCAGTCTCCACCCTCCATCCGGCGGCATCTGTCAGATGAAGATGCAGGACATTGAGTTTGAGGCGTGCCATCGCATCGATCTGCCGTTTCAGATAATCCATACTGAAAAAATGACGGGAGACATCCTGCATATACCCCCTCCAACGGAACCGGGGCTCATCGCGTATTTCCACGCAGGGAATGACTCCGGCAGCCGTGTCTGCCAGAAAGCCGATGGTCTGCATTGCATAGAAGACACCGGCACTGTCCGAGGCCTCGATGAGGACAGAGTCAGGAGTGACTTTCAGGGTATAGGATTCCGGAGAGCCACCGGAAACAAGTCTTATCCGGAATTTCCCCCGAGTACCGTCATATCCAAATACTCCTGATTTAAAACTGATTTCAGCGGGCCGCGGGATTATACCGTCCTTCACGGCCACTTCTGCCCCAAGAAGTGACGGAAAGCCGCAGAGAAGGATGTGGAGAGTAATGATCAAGCATGTTCTGAAAAGCTTTCCTGTCATGGCTACGTAACAATTTAACGGTTTTACCCTTCTAAGATATAACAATTTGCCGATTCCTGCGCAACATTTTTGAAACTGCTGAAATATTTCTGCAAGGTGCGTAACATGATTTTAATTCACCCGTATCAAGTCTGAAATAACCTTCGGATACTTTTGCGGCCGTTAAAACAGGAAAAATATGAACAAATTTCTTAAAGCAGTTTTAGTATTCATTTCTACTTTTATTTTGTTCAATGCCGGCACGGCCGATGCCCAGACTGTAAAGGGAATCGTCAGGGACGGCATAACCTCTGAACCGCTCGCAGGTGTAGTAATCATGTTCGAAAGGGTTGTAGATGACCCCACTGCGAACATGATCGGTACACAGACCGAGGCCGACGGGAGTTACATCCTCCAGATACCCGAAGGTGTCGAGGGTGTCCTCGGCCTCTATTTTATCAGTTACAACGACCTCAAATCACAGGTAATCAAGTTAGGACGCGGCGAGGAGCTTACCCTCGACCTGAATATGGAATTCCAGTCCGAGACCCTTGAGACAGCGGTGATCGTGGCACGCAAGAACCCCGAGTCAGTAGGAGCACTGATAAATGACCGCAAGGTATCGGCTCAGGCTGTAGAGAACATCGGTGCGGCAGAAATATCCGCAAAAGGCCTTTCAAACGTTGCCGAAGCTGTGGAGACGATGAGCGGAGTTTCATTCAACAATTCCGGCCAGCTTTTTGTCCGCGGACTCGGAGACCGCTACAGTCTTACCACTCTCAACGGCCTTCCCGTGGCATCACCCAACCCCGACAACAAACTGATTCCGCTGGACATTTTCTCCAGCTCTGTACTTCAGAACATTACCGTAACAAAAGTCTATACTGCCACCAGTTTCGCAGACTATTCAGGAGCCCACATCGATATCGCCACCAAGGAGAACATCGAAGACAGTTTCCTGTCCGTTTCATTGGGATTCAACGGTGTGATCGGCACTACTTTTACCGACACCTACCGTCCTGACCGCAACGGATGGCTGCTTCACGACAACAACCTGCCCAGAGACGTGAGGGAGATGAGCCTGTCCGACTTCCGCAGCTACATCGTCGACAATGACCCGTTCGGCACATCATTCGACATCGCAAGGAAAATGGCCCTGCCCGATATTTCCGGTTCCATATCAGGAGGACGTACATTCAAACTGAAGAACGGAGATGAGTTCAGCCTCCTTGCCTCAGCTTCAATATCCTCGGGCAATCAGAACATCTACGACGCCTACATCACCAATATCAACACACAGGGCCAGCACATGGACGAGTTCACATACAACGGCTACGAGCACAGCCTCGACCTTACCGGACTGCTGAGCCTCAACTACCTTTTCGAAAACGGGGACAAGATAGGATTCACCACACTCTACGCCAAGAACGCCATGGAGGACTACAAGCTCCGCAACGGCTACGACGCAGAGGACAACATGCTCCTTGGAAGCAACTCCATCGCCCACTCCTACTCTCTGTGGAACAACCAGCTCGGCGGTTCCCATACCCTGCATCCCAGCTGGAACCTCAACTGGAAAGTATCCTACGGCATGACAGACAGCAACGAGCCAGACCGCCGTCAGGTAATGTATCGCAGAAATGATGACGGCAGCCTCTCCCTCTTCAAGCTGAACCGTCAGGAAACCATGCGCTACTACGGAGAACTCTCCGAGCAGGAAATAGTCGGCGAGATCAAGCCCACCTTCCACTTCGGCGAGCAGAGCCGTCTGATTTTCGGAGCCGCATACAAGGACAAGACCCGCGACTACAACTCGATGAGATTCTACTACAACCTTACCGATATCAATCCCGTCATAAGTGACATCTATACCCCTTCCTCATTCCTCAACTCGCAGAGCATATCCGACGGTCTTATCAGCATCGACAGAGATGCACAGCCCAAGAACAATTACTACGCCGGACACCGTATTCTCGCCGGATTCGCGGAAGTAGAGTATTATCCCATAACTGACCTCCTGCTCGGTCTCGGTGTCAGATACGAGTATTCCCAGCAGTGGGTACAGTACTGGAACGATGCTTCGAGGGAAAGTTTCTCACGTCTCGACAAAGGAGATTTCTTCCCCGCACTGAACGTCAAGTACACCCTTAAGAACAAACACACATTCCGCTTCGCATCATCCATCACAGTGACCCGTCCCTCGTTCATAGAAATGGCCCCCTTCCTCTACAAGGAATCATACGGAAGCGCTGAGATCCGAGGTAACGACCAGCTGACCAACGGCTACAACTACAACTTCGACCTCAAGTACGAATACTTCTCTACAAACAACAAGCACATGTTCTCCGTCGGCCTCTACTACAAAATCCTCAAGGACCCCATCGAGCGTGTACAGGAGACCTCGGGAGGATCCATAGTGCATACTTTCAGAAATGCCGAACAGGGTATGGCGGCAGGACTCGAAGCCGAATTCCGCACCCAGCCCTTCAAATACTTCACAGTCGGAGGAAATGTCTCGCTGATGTACACCGACGTCACACTGCTGGCCAACGGAGGAATCTACACCGACAGCCGCAGGGCACTGCAGGGTGCTTCTCCCTACCTCGGCAACGCATTCATTACCTATGCACCCGAATTCGGTGACGAATCCTCCCTGTCACTCTCCGTCCTCTACAACGTACAGGGTCCCCGCATCCAGGCTGTCGGTATCTACGGACTCGGAAACATCATGCAGGCCCCCATCCATACGCTGGATGCCAATATAACTTACCAGATCACCAGAATATGGAGCGTGGAGCTCTCCCTGACCAATCTGCTCGACTCCGAATACCGTTTCACACAGAATGTGCCTGACCTCGGCACAGAGATGCTCACTGAGAGCTACAGACTCGGAAGAGGCATCGGAGTAGGCGTCAAACTCGATTTTTAAAAAAAAACAGAACCTATAACATTTCTAAATCTTTTAAAAATGAACAAAAAACTTTTCATTCTCGCTCTCGGAGCAGCCATGACGGCAGTCTCCTGCCAGGAGAGGAACAAAAACGTGATTGATCCTGAGGTAGACCTCATCGGAGATATCACCGAGGACAGGATCCTCGAGGAAGGCCAGACCTACACCCTTACAGGAGGTCTGCATGTTAAGGAAGGAGCTACCCTGACCATCGAGCCTGGTGTTACCATCATTGCCCAGGATGACAACCAGGTAGACTATATCCTCATAGAGCAGGGCGCCAAAATCGATGCCCGCGGTACAGCCAGTGCTCCCATCGTAATGACATCCAACAGAAAGGAAGCCGGTGCATGGGGCGGTCTCCACATCTGCGGTAAGGCCCCTATCAATGCCGGTACCGATGCAAAGTCTGAAATCGGTGACGCCTCTTACGGCGGAAACGACCCTGCCGACAACTCCGGTGTCCTCCAGTACATCCGCGTAGAGTACGGTGGATTCACCTTCTCCGAGGAGAAAGAGGCCAACGGCTTCACATTCTACGGTGTAGGTAACGGAACTACCGTCGACCATCTCCAGGCTTACGGCGGATCTGACGACGGTTTCGAGTGGTTCGGAGGTACAGTAAATGTAAAATACCTGATCTCCACCAACAACACTGACGACTCCTTCGACTGGACCGAGGGATGGTGCGGCAAGGGACAGTTCATGATCGCCCAGCAGATATCCGGGGAGTGCGATGCCCTCATCGAGGCCGACAACAATGACAACGACAATATGGCAGAGCCCATCTCCCACCCTGTCCTCTCCAACCTCACCCTCGTGGGCAACGGCGCTGACGGACGCGGTATCCGTCTCCGCGCAGGCACACAGGCCGAGATATACAACACCATCGTAACCGGCAAGAGCCGTGCCCTCACAACTGAGACAAAAGGCACTGAGAGCGCTTTGGCCAACGGCACGTCCAAGCTCCAGTACATCTACCTCTCTTCAGGCGTTTCCAGCGACAACGAGGAAGGCTCTGTCCTCTACGACCAGAACGATTTCCTCGCAAACGACAACCACAATGAAGTAGGTTATACAGCACAGCTCACAAACAGCATCATGGGCACAATTGACGGCGGCCTCGACGCTTCCGGCATCGACTCATTCTTCGACAATGCGGCTTACGCAGGAGCCCTTCCTTCCGGCAACGACTGGACCAGCGGTTGGGCGCTTACAGCCGACGGCGGCAGCACCGACGGTGCAACTGTTGAACTCAAAGGTGACATCACCGAGGACATGACCCTCCAGGCCGGTGTGAACTACACCCTCATCGGCGGCCTGCATGTCAAGGAAGGCGCCACCCTGACCATCGAGCCCGGCACGGTCATCACCGCCCAGGATGACGACATTGTCGACTACCTCCTCATCGAGCAGGGTGCCAAGATTGATGCCCGCGGTACAGCCGATAATCCTATCGTCATGACTGCAGAAAGGAAGGAAGCCGGTTCTTGGGGAGGTCTCCACATCTGCGGCAAGGCTCCCATCAATGCAGGTTCCGATGCAAAGTCCGAAATCGGTGACGCCTCCTACGGCGGAAACGATCCTCACGACAATTCCGGTACACTCCAGTACATCCGCGTAGAATACGGCGGATACTCCTTCTCCGAGGAGAAAGAGGCCAACGGCTTCACATTCTACGGTGTAGGTGACGGAACAACTGTCGATCACCTTCAGGCTTACAGCGGCTCCGACGACGGTTTCGAGTGGTTCGGAGGTACTGTAAACGTGAAATATCTGGTATCCACCGACAACACCGACGACTCCTTCGACTGGACAGAGGGATGGTGCGGCAAGGGACAGTTCATGGTTGCCTACCAGGTCTCCGCTGAGTGCGATGCCCTCATGGAGTGCGACAACAACGACAACGACAATATGGCAAAGCCCATCTCCCACCCTGTTCTCTCCAACCTCACACTTGTTGGCGTTGAAGGTGAAAACAAACGCGGTGTCCGACTCCGCGCCGGTACCGAAGTCGAGCTCTACAATGCCATTGTAACCGGCAAGAGCAACGCCCTCACAACTGAGACCACCCACACTGAGGACGCATTGGCAAAAGGCACATCCAAACTCCAGTACGTATACCTCTCATCCGGCGTGAAAAGCGACAACAAGGAAGTCCCTGTCCTCTACGACCAGAACGATTTCCTCGCCGAAGCTAACCACAATAAGGTCAACTACACCTTCAAGCTGACCGACAACTTCTTCGGTACAATCGACGGTGGTCTCGATGCCAAGAGCATAAATTCATTCTTCGAGTCAGCCGGATACATCGGCGCCATCTCCGCCGACAACAACTGGATGGCAGGCTGGACCCGCTAACCTAAACTGCTTTTCGAAGCTGTCATACCTGTTTTTCACGGGAGGCTGCGAAGTGATTCGCCGGCCTCCCTTCTTTTTTGTCCGTAGTGGGGTGAAAATACCTAACTGTTGGTATTGTCTCTGTCAGGAAGGAGTGGTATTTTTGCCTGGATTTAGAGACCATTTGCAGCATGAAACTTTCGGATCTGAAAACAGGTGAAAGAGGTATTATCGTCAAAGTGAGCGGACACGGCTCCTTCCGCAAGAGAATCACCGAGATGGGGTTCATCAAGGGAAAGGAGGTCAGGGTGGTGCTCAACGCCCCTCTCAGGGACCCCATAGAATACGAGATCATAGGATACAAGATATCGCTCCGCAGGGACGAGGCCCGCGAGATAGAGGTCATCAGCGAGAGCGAGGCCAAGGCCCAGACATCTCAGGACAATGCCGCAGAGCCGGAGGCATCCCGGAATTCTGCCGGCACCCCCGGACTGAGCTGCCGCGAACCGGACTGCTCCGATGCGGAGGACCTCGACCGGAGGATGCGGCAGCTCGCGGAGGAGCGCCGCCACACCGTGCGGGTCGCCCTCGTGGGCAATCCCAACTGCGGCAAGACCTCCCTGTTCAACATTGCCTCCGGCTCCCACGAGAGGGTCGGCAACTACAGCGGAGTGACCGTCGATGCCAAGGAAGGGCGGTTCGAATACAAGGGCTACCATTTTGTCCTCGTCGACCTGCCCGGCACCTACTCCCTCTCGGCCTACAGCCCTGAGGAGCTGTACGTCCGCAAGAACCTGATCGACAATATCCCCGACGTGGTCATCAACGTGGTGGACGCATCCAACCTCGAGCGCAACCTCTACCTGACGGCCCAGATCATCGACATGAACCTCCGCGTGGTCATGGCCATGAACATGTACGACGAGCTGGAGGCCCGCGGGGACAAGCTCGACACCGTCACCCTCGGACATCTGCTCGGTATGCCGGTGGTTCCCACCGTCAGCCGCAGCGGGCAGGGCATCGACAGGCTGTTCGACACCGTCATCCAGATATACGAGCACAACGACCCGGCCCTGTCCCGCCACATCCACATCAACCACGGACAGGAGTTAGAGAACAGCATCGACCGCATCAAGCTGCTGATTCAGAAAAACGACGACATACGCACCCACTATTCCACCCGCTGGTTAGCCATCAAGTACCTCGAGAACGATTCCGATGTGGAGGCCATAGTCGAGGCCCTGCCCAACCACGACGAGATCATCGCCGCCCGCTTCGAGGAGAACAGGCGCATAGAGGGACTGCTCGGAGGCACCAGTGCCGAGGCCGCCATCGTAGACGCCAAGTACGCCTTCGTCCAGGGCGCCCTCAAGGAGACCTACACTCCCGGACAGGTGCGTAAAAAGCATACCATTACCGACAAGATAGACGCCGTGGTCACCAACCGCTGGGCCGCCTTCCCGATATTCATCCTCCTGCTTTACATCATCTTCGAGGCCACTTTCCGCTTAGGAGAATACCCGATGACCTGGATTGAGTGGATAGTGGAGAAATTCGGGGCCTTCGTGGCCACCACCATGCCGGAGGGCATGCTGAAGGACCTGGTAGTGGACGGCATCATCGGAGGAGTGGGCAGCGTGCTGGTATTCCTGCCCAACATCCTGATACTCTATCTGTTCATCTCCCTTTTAGAGGACTCCGGATACATGGCCCGCGCCGCATTCATCATGGACAAGCTCATGCACAAGATAGGTCTGCACGGCAAGTCGTTCATCCCCATGATCATGGGCTTCGGCTGCAACGTGCCCGCCATCATGGCCACCCGCACCATCGAGAACCACAAGAGCCGCTTAGTCACCATGCTCATCATTCCCATGATGTCGTGCGCCGGCCGCCTGCCCGTGTACATCCTCGTGGCCGGGGCCTTCTTCCCCCGCAACGGCTCGCTCGTACTCCTCGGCCTCTACGCCCTCGGCATCATCATGGCCATCATCTCGGCCAAGGTGATGAGCCGCTTCATCAAGGACGACAACCTGCCCTTCGTCATGGAGCTGCCGCCCTACCGCGTCCCGACCTCCAAGTCCGTCTTCCGCCACACCTGGGAGAAGGGCAAGCAGTACCTGCACAAGATGGCCGGCATCATCCTCGTAGCCTCGATCATCATCTGGTTCTTAGGATACTTCCCCCATCACGACCGCTACGCCACCGCCGCCGAGCAGCAGGAGAACTCCTACATCGGCATGATCGGCAAGGCCATCGAGCCCGTCCTCGAGCCCCTCGGCTTCGACTGGAAGATGGGCGTCGGCATCATCTCCGGTGTAGCCGCGAAAGAACTCGTGGTCAGCACCATGGGCGTACTCTACAGCGGCGAGCAGGAGCGTTTTCCTGCAACCGCAGGCGATCCAGGCACAGCTTCCGCCGGTACCCTATCACCCCAAACCACCGACGCGGCTGCTTCTGTGACAGCCGGAGCTGAAACCGAGACCGTCTCCGGAGACACCATGCTGCAGAACGCCCTCGCCCGGACCACCACCCCGGCCGCAGCCCTCGCCTTCATGGTCTTCGTCCTGCTCTATTTCCCCTGCATCGCCACCTTCGTAGCCATCAAGAACGAAAGCGGCGGCTGGAAATGGGCCATCATCTCCGCCGTCTACACCATCGTCCTCGCCTGGATTGTCGCCTTCATCGTATACCGCACCGCACTCCTGCTGCTCTGACACCGGCAGAATACCTACAATGTGGGAAGGCCGGTAAGGCAAATACCTATTTATGAGGATTGACCGGAAAGAGTAAGGACAGTACCTTTGCACCCGTTATATCCATAATGTAGTGTTGTTATTTCAATCTTTGCTTAATTACTCATAAGTTTGGAAAGTTACGGACCCCACAGCACCTGCGACAGGCCCCGGGGTCCGTTCTCTTTTAGGATGAAATGAAATCACTATATTTGTGGAAAATACTGCACAATGAGAAAGAATATGAAAATGGCCGACCTCATCGGCGCCGACTACCGACTGCTGACCGTCATCTACCGCTTAGGCATCAATTTAGGCTTCGGGGAGAAGACCGTCGAGGAGACCTGCCGCGAGAGCGGGGTCAACTGCGACACCTTCCTCCTCATAGCCAACGTGTATGCCACCGAGGGCTACGTCCCCACGACGGAGATGATGACCGCCGCCTCGGCCATTGACTTAGTCAGATACCTCCACGCCTCGCACTCCTACTACCTCGACCATGAGATTCAGGACCTGAGCCGCATCTTCGAGGACCTGCTCCGCCCCTGCGCACCGATGCAGCGGGACGTGATCATGCGCTTCTTCGACGGATACCGGGAGGAGGTGGAGAACCATTTCGCCTACGAGGAGGACATCGTCTTCCCCTACGTGCGCTCGGTAGCCGGCGGACAGAGGGTCGAGGGCTACAGCATGGAGACATTTGAAGAGAACCACAACAACATAGATGAGAAGCTCAACGACCTGAGGAACATCGTCATGAAGTACCTGCCCCCGGTGTGCGACACGGTCACCGCCATCAAGGCCCTCTCGCGGCTCTGCACCTTAGAAGCCGACTTAGAGAAGCATACCCTGATCGAGAACTCAATACTCATCCCTATGGTTAACAGACTGGAAGGAAAATGTCAGTGACAAAGAAGAAAATACTGCTCATAACCCCGTCGCGGATCATCGCCCGCGGCATCACCTCCATACTCGAGGAGCACGGAGGCTTCACCGTCGAGACCGTGCTGACCGATCTCTCCCGCGAGAACGAGGCAACGGTCCGGGACAGCATGGCGGACATCGTGATCGTAGACCCCATAATCTTCGACTTCGCCTCCCGCCCGGCAGGCCGCAGCCGCATATCCGACCTGACCGACGCAGCTGTGATAGCCGCCCCGACAGCCGTCACGGACGACGAGACCATAAAAAGCTACGACGAGACCATCAGCATCTACGACACCCCGGCGGCCGTCATCAGCAAGCTCCGGAACTCAACAGCACAGTCATCCGGCGGACCCCGGACTGAGAACCGGGAGGAACTGTCCGCCCGCGAGAAAGAGATCTTAGTCTGCGTGGCCCAGGGTATGCTCAACAAGGAGATAGCAGACCGCTTCCACCTCTCGATCTACACCGTCATCACCCACCGCAAGAACATCACCCGCAAGACCGGCATCAAGACCGTCGCCGGCCTGACGGTCTACGCCCTCCTGAACAACCTGATCGACCCGGCCTCGGTAGAATAGGAAATTTTGCTATCTTCGCGGCAAATTTCCCGTATGAAGACGAGACCACTGCTGACCGCTGCACTTACTGCAGTCCTCCTGCTGACCGCACCCTTGAATACCATTGCCTCCGGCAGAACCGACAGCCCCGATTTCCGCTTCCGCGGCTACACCGGCGGCATGATGCTGCACAGCGGCTACATCCAAAGCCGTCCGTTCGAACTCTACTCCACTGCATCCTATTCCTTGGGGACAATGCAGATCAGAGGCGCAGCCTTCGGTATCGGCGGTCACGTCAAGTTCGCCTTCGGCACGCCCACCGACATGCTCCGCATCGGAGCCGAGGGCCACAGTTCCAATGTCAGATACGCACCCTCCCCCTCCTACGCCCATACCGGCTGGGGCGGCATCTTAGTGGACTACATCCGGCGCACAGAGGGCAGGGTACACCCCTTCATAGGCTGCCTCATCGGCGGCGGAGGGGTCAAGAACCACATCATCGCCCGGGGCGGCACCGGGGACTTCATCATAGAGCCTCAGGCCGCCATGCACAAGTATGCCTTCATGGCCATTGCCCCTTTCCTCGGCATGGAAGTCGCCCTCACCCCCAAGCTCAGCCTCGTCCTGAAGGCCGACTGGCTCCTCAACGCCACCGGCTGTCAGAACGACTTCACCAACGGTCCCCGCCTCTACGTCGGCATCCTCTTCAACCGCCTTCAGCACTGACAGTATCCTGCATGACGCAAAGTTTTTTTGTATTTTATGTACTTTGTGATACAAGGTAATAAAAATTTTACATATATTTGCATTGCAGAATAATCAACACACCACAATAGTAAAGTTATGAAACAAGTTCTCAATGTAGGTATCGGAGGCCGCAGCTTCGTCATCGACGAGGACGCCTTCGACCGTCTCAGCTCCTATCTCAACGCATTCCGCTCCAAGACCGGCATGGGCTATCAGACCAAAGAGGTCATGGACGACTTAGAAATGCGTATCGCTGAGATCTTCACCGAATCCATGTCCTCCCGCCAGGAGGTCGTGGATATCTCTCTCGTAGAGCGGGTCATCGCCCAGCTCGGTATGCCCGACGGCTCGGAAATACCGGGAGACGCCGGCTTCAGCAGTTCAGGAGGAAGCGGCAACTTCGGCGAATACTGGCACTCAGGCCGTGAGAACCGTCCCGTCAGGAAACTCTACCGCGACAAGGACCACCACGTCATAGGCGGTGTAGCTTCCGGCCTGGCCTGCTACTTCGACGTAGACGTGCTGGTCATCCGCATTCTGTTTGTCTGCCTCTTCCTCTTCGGCTCCTTCGGGGGCTGGATCTACCTCATCCTCTGGATAGCCGTCCCGGCCGCCCGTACCAGCGCGGAGAAATGCCGGATGCACGGTCTCCCGGTCACGGCCGAGAATATGCGCAGATTCTACAACACTGAAAATCATTAGGAGGTACCGCCATGGATGTAATGAACAACGTAGAGAACGTAAAGACCCAGATGCGGCGCGGAGTCCTCGAATACTGCATTCTCAGTATCCTCAGCAAGAAGGACTCCTACGCCTCCTCCATTCTCTCGGAGCTCAAGGAAGCCCGGATGATAGTGGTCGAGGGCACCATCTATCCCCTGCTGATCCGTCAGAAGAACCAGGGACTGCTCACTTACCGCTGGGAGGAATCCCCCCAGGGACCGCCCCGCAAATACTACCAGATCACCGACAAGGGACGCCAGGCCCTCGCCGAGATGGACTCCGCCTGGCAGGAGATAGTGGAAACCATCCGACTTCTCAGGGACAGATAGACGTTTTTAAATTTTTTAAAATTTATAAAAATGCAAAAAGTAGTGAAAGTCAGCATCGCCAACATAGCGTTCACCTTGGAGCAGGACGCGCATGAACTGATGCGGGACTATTTGGAACGGCTGCAGATACACTATGAGAGCAGCCCCAACTGCGGAGAGATACTCTCCGAGATAGAGTCCAGGATAGCAGAGCTCCTGTCCGAAAGAGGATACCGGGACAAAGTAGTGCCGCCGGAGACCGTACAGGAGATCATCGACATCCTTGGACGTCCGGAGGACTTCGACTCAGAAGCCGAAAGCGGAGAACAGCCCCGGAACAGGAAAAGAGTGTTCCGCGACCCGGACAATAAAATCTTAGGAGGGGTATGCGGAGGTCTTGGTGCATATTTTTCCGTAGATCCCCTGATATTCCGTATCGCCTTCGCTGTCTGGGTATTCTTCTTTTTCTGGCTGGAGGTTTTTGCGGACTGGGGCTGGGGCATGTCGGTATTAGGCATGTTCGCATACGTCATTCTGTGGATTTCAATGCCCGAGGCCCGCACGGTCGAGCAGCGCTACAACATGAAGGGAGGCTCCGTATCCCTGAAGAATATACAGAAAACCGTGGAAAAAGAGGCTAAGGACGTCAGCAGAAAGGTAAGCCGAGGCGTAAAGGAAGGCGTAAGGAGCACCGGCGGCTTCTGGAAGGCCTTGGGAAGATGCTTCGGCATCATATTCGGCGCAATGTTTTTCCTCATAGGCATGGCCGGCTGCGCCGCTTCGCTACTGGCAGTCTTCGGCATCGGCATCTGGAACGGACTGCACGCATTCGGAACATCGTGGTTCCTCTCAGTGATTACCGACGCCCCCGCATGGGTATCCGTACTGATATCCGTCCTTACCTGCATCACCGTTATCCTGCCGTTCATAGGTCTGCTGTACGCCGGCATACTTATACTCTTCAGGCTAAAGTCTCCGAGATGGAAACCCGGACTCATCATCTTCATTGTCTGGGTAGTGTCACTGCTGGGTCTTATCGGGGTATCCGCAGGCAGCCTGTCGACTGTCAGGAACATGGACTGCGCTATCCATGAGAGCCGGCTGCCCGTCAGGGACACCCTGTTCATAGAATTTGCCGGATGCTCCCAATGGAAGGATTTCGATGTCCTCGTCGATGCCGGCCGCAACAGCTACGACCTGATCTACATGGGCAAAAACGGCTCCGACCCCTGCCTTGTAATCTATCCCGACCTGTATGTCGGCACCGCCAGGGATTCCGTCTCCAAGGTCGTTTCCTATGCCAAGTATGTGACCGAGGGCATGAACCTGAATGACTTGACCGAGAAGAAAAGCAGCAAGTACTGGAGCTTCGACGCTGACAGCCGCACACTGAGGATAGAGCCTATTATCTTCTCGTCCGATATCCGTACTACGGACATTGACCGGCAGATGCGTGTCTTCCTCAGAAAAGGGACCTGCGTAATCGTCCGTGAACCGGTCCAGCACGAGTTCGACAGCAACTTCGAGTACTGCTCCAGCCGGTTCCTCAAGATAGTAGAGGAATTAAGGTAAGCATTCTGAGGTATATGAAAAAGCCTGCCACGCACGTACGGCGCGTGGCAGGCTTATTTTCTTTTTCTACGGCCTTGTCCGTCTACTCGGCGGGAGCCTCTACCGGATCAACGGGAGCAGCCTCACCTCCGGGAAGAGCGGAGGGGAACTCAGGCGCACCTGTGTTGGTGCCGGTCTGCTCAAGTCTCTGGAGAACGGCATTGTCACCCTGTCTGCGGGAAGGAGTGAAGGCTGTTGCCAGAATACACAGGGCAAGTATGATGATGGCAAGTGTCCATGTGGCTTTCTCGAGAAAGTCAGCTGTCTGGCGCACGCCGAATGTCTGGTTGCCGGCTGCGAAGTTGGCGGCAAGTCCGCCACCCTTGGAGTTCTGAATCAGTACTACGAAGGTGAGCAGGAGGCTCGCGATGATAATCAAAATCAAAATAGCTATGAACATAACTTTACAAATGTTTCTTTATATCGTTTTTAAGGGCTGCAAAGTAAGCACTTTTTTCCGGATATAGCAAAATAAGTTTCTCATATACCTCATTTGCCCTGTCATACAGTTCCTGATCGGCATAGATTCTCGCAAGTGTCTCTGTGTAATATGCCTCGTCTGTAAACTCCGAACTGTCTCCGGTCATTATAGGCTCCGGCTTAGACTGCAACGTCGTGATATCCTGATTCTGAACGTTTTTCAACTCCTCTGGCAGGAAATAATCTCCGCCTACCACATAAATTTCCCTACGGGATTCACCGGTCGCTGACTGAGGCGCTGGTGTCCGGGGCTCATCCATCGGCGTAAAATCCAGCTCATACACCTGCTCGGAAGCCCGCTTCTCACGCTCCTCGACAAGCGCCGCCGAGGACAGAACATAGCCCTCTCTGAACACACTGTACTCCGGATAGAGATACAGTACCGTCCTGTGAAGGGCGTCCCTGCGGTACTCCTCTCCCATTGCAGACATCTTAAGAAACAGTTCTTTCCGGGCTATTGCAAACCAAGGAGAAGCCTCTAACAGCTTCTCAATATCCGGTATCGTGTAATCTTTAAGGCTATACGTCTCCATAACTTTACCAGTTTGCCACTGTAGCATTGAAAATATCCTCTACTAAAATGTCGATTATCTCATCGCAGAGCGAAGACTCCACGGCATCGAGAAGCTGGTTGGAATCATAGTCTGCGTAAGCAGAGAAAGATTTCTCAAAATCCTCTTCCGGATGCAGGCGGTTGGTAAAGGTTATCTTTACCGTCACAGTCAGACGGTTCTGCGAAGCAACCTCGTCAGCCGTCACGGCCATAGGGCGGGTATCGTAGGAAGTAATCTCCCCATATACGTTCATATCTCCGTTCTCAGGAAGAATCTGCAGGCTGGTCAGACGCCTGTACTGGTCTATAAGGGCATCTGAAAGTGATGAGGCAAGGGTCGGGTTGACCTTCAACGCGTTGTTTTTAAAATACTCCACAGCGATGCTCCTGACATCCGGCTGTATGGAAGTTCCTGAGAACGAATATATTCCGCAACCTGACACAGCTGCACAGGCTACTGCTGCGAGCATCAGTATTTTTAATCTTCTGATCATTTGTCGTTTATTTTCAATTCTTTTATTTTCCTATATAAAGTCCTTTCGGATATACCGAGCTCCGCGGCCGCCGCCTTCCTGCGCCCTTCATGCTTTTCCAACGCCCTTCTTATCATATCGTCGCTCACATCCTGAATCGTACGGGGGAGTTCCTCCCGCTCTTTTTCTTTTTCTACCTCCACTACTTCTGCCGCAGGGACAGTGATGGAATATTCTTTAGGAAACTTATGGGGAAACTCAGGCATATCGGAGACCTTGGCCGGCAATGTATGCACCGGAGCACTCATCTCCGCCACAGAGGATGAAGAGTCGACTATCGCTCCCCTGCCCATCATTGATTTCAGTTCATCCACTTCTTCCCGGAGCTGGAAAAGCATCTTGAATATGATATCGCGGTCCTGGATGTTCCCTGCCGTACCGCTGTCACATCCCCTTACAGGCAGATTGTTCGGATCATCTGCCGGAAGATAGTTCCTAAGCACGTCCACTGATATCTGACGGTTGCTTTCAAGAACCGATATCTGTTCCGCTACATTCTTAAGCTGCCTTACATTGCCGGGCCATCTGTAACTCTCAAGCAAAGTCCGCGCCTCCGGTGTAAGACGGACCGCTGGCATCTTGTACTTGTCTGCAAAGTCGAGGGCAAACTTCATAAACAGAAGATGAATGTCTCCCTTGCGTTCTCTCAGCGGGGGTATGGATATCGGTACTGCATTGAGCCTGTAATACAAATCCTCACGGAACCGGCCGGTATGGATGGCATGCATGAAGTTGACATTTGAGGCGGCTATCACACGGACATCCGTCTTCTGGGCCTTGGACGAGCCGACTCGGATGAACTCACCTGACTCAAGCACCCTGAGCAGGCGCACTTGGGTGGACAGCGGAAGCTCTCCTACCTCATCTAAGAAAATGGTACCCTTGTCCGCCACTTCAAAGTATCCTTTACGCGCCTCATTAGCACCTGTGAAAGAGCCTTTCTCATGTCCAAAAAGCTCCGACTCAATGGTTCCTTCCGGAATTGCACCGCAGTTGATGGCGATATAGTTGTTGTGCTTTCTCGGGCTGAAAGCATGTATAATCTTAGGTATCACCTCCTTTCCCACTCCGCTTTCTCCGGTGATAAGTACAGACAGATTGGTACCGGCTATCTGAATGGCAGTATCAATGGCATTATTGAGCTTCGGATCATTGCCTATGATTCCGAAACGGTTTTTTATCTCATCAAGTTCCATATCCGCAAAGTTATGATTTTTTATCATCAAAATTCAAATAATTATTATATTTGCGTTTACTTTAGAAATAATAGGAATTTAACAATCTTAAAATATTTAAAATGAAAAAGATTTTTAACGTACTTATGATCGCCGCAGCCGGTCTGTTCGTAGCCACCTCCTGCGGTAGCCCTAAGAAGATGGCAGAAAGCGCCGAAGAAGTTTCTGTCAGCTGCAATCCCCAGGTTCTTGAGGTAGTCGCAGGCAATATCAAAGCCGATGTGACTGTCAATTTCCCCGCTGACTTTTTCCACCCCAAGGCAGTAGTAGAGGTTGTTCCCGTACTGGTATACAACGGTGGTGAGGTTGCTCTTGATCCCGTTATGCTTCAGGGCGAGGACGTAACAGAGAACTATGAGATGGTTCCCGAAGCCGGCGGCTCCGTCAAGAAGACTTTCGAGTATGAGTATGCCGAAGGAATGGAGAATTCCCACCTCGAACTGAGAATGACTGTCATCCACAAGGACAAGAGAATTCCTTTCACCGCTCCCTATAAGGTAGCTGACGGTGCCAACACCACCTATATGCTCGTTAAGACCCACGGCAGCCTTGCCTACGCTCCTGACGCATATCAGGCAGTTATCCCTGAGCAGAACGAAGCTCAGATTCTCTATCTGATCAACAGCGCCACAGTACGTCCTTCCCAGCTGAAGAGCGACGAGATCAAGGCTTTCCAGGAGTTCCTCGCCAACATCAAGGCTGATGAGCGCAGAGAGCTCGTAAGCACTGACATCGTAGCTTACGCTTCACCCGACGGAAAAGAGGATTTCAACGCCGAGCTGTCCGCAAGACGTGCCAAGACTGCAAGCGACGCCTTCAACAAGAAGATCAACAACAAGGACATCGCCATTGAGACCAACGTCAACACCACCAATGTAGAAGAGGACTGGGACGGCTTCAAGGCCCTCGTCTCCAACTCTAACATCGAGGACCGCGACCTTATCCTCCGAGTGCTCGAGATGTACAGCGATCCCGCCGTACGCGAGAGAGAGATCAAGAACATGTCTCAGGTATACACTGTCCTGAAGAAAGACATCCTTCCTGAGCTCCGCCGCGCAAGATTCATCGCCAACGTAGAGTTCACCAACTACAGCAACGATGAGCTCGTAGCTCTCGTAAACGACAACATCGAGATTCTCGACGAAGAGGCTCTTCTCCGTGCAGGTTCTCTCCTGAAGGACGCCAACCAGAAGGTTACTGTTTACCAGAAGGCCGTTGAGAAATTCAACAGCGACCGCGCCAAGATCAACCTCGGTGTAGCATACCTCGCCCTCGGCAAGAATGCTGATGCTGAGAAAGCTCTCGCAGGTGTATCCGACAAGAACAACACCTATTATAACAATGCAGCCGGTGTCGTAGAGCTCCGCAAGGGCAACAACGATGCAGCCGTAGCAGCTTTCAAGAAGTCTTCTCTTAAAGAGGCTCAGTACAATATCGCTGTGGTTGATATCCTCAACGGCAACTATGCTGACGCTGCCGCCAAACTGAACGGTGCCGCTTCATTCAACGAGGCTCTCTCCGACATTCTCACAAACGACCTCGCTTCTGCCTCCAAAGTTCTTGGTGACGCTCAGTGCCAGTGCAAGAACTACCTGAAGGCCATCATCGCTGCCCGTCAGGGTAATGTAGAGGCTGCAAAAGCCGCTCTCGCGATTGCTTCCAAGAATGAGGCTCTCGCAGCACGTGCCGAGAATGACATCGAATTTGCCAAGATCAACTAACCATCTGCGGCAGACGTAAAAAAGAAGTTCCGGTGGTTCAAGACCATCGGAACTTTTTTTATTCTGACCGGAAGGATTATTTGCTGAGTTCGGCCAGATGCTTGGTATAGAGGCCGTCGATGATACCGTCCGAGAGGCCAATGACGGGCACGTATATGTAGGAGGCTCCCGTGATGGATGCTATGGTCAGGAATATCTCGCCTGCGGGGACGATGACATCGGCCCTGTCCGCCTTCAGTTCGTACTCCTCCATTCTCTGCCTTACATTCAGGGCTTTCAACCGGTCGTGAAGGGCCTGAAGAGACGAGACGCTCATACGGGGATACCGCTTGTCCCGACGCTCCACGAGTTTGTACAGCTTATTGATATTGCCTCCCGAGCCTACAATGCTGATACCGGGATACGACGCGGCCAGGTCCTCCATGTCGGACCGGAGCCTCCTCCACTCTCCGTCAGTTACCGCCTCGTTGAGCATCCTCACCGTACCTATATTATATGACTTGGAACATATCAGCTCACCGTCAGCCATAAGATTGATCTCTGTGCTTCCGCCACCGACATCCACGTACATAAAGTTGCCGCGCCGGCCGCGCATGCTCTCGATGTGGTTGTTGTAGATCATGCGGGCTTCCTGCTGTCCGTCGATGATTTCTATCTCTATTCCGGTCTTTTTGCGCACCTCCCTGATAATATCCTGTCCGTTGGCGGCATCGCGCATGGCCGAGGTGGCGCAGGCCCGGTAATCGGAGACATTGTAAATCTTCATCAGCTGCTTGTAGGATTTCATAAGCCGCACTAAGTCCTTGCGTCGGCGCTCGGATATGCTTCCGCCGTTGGAGAACACATCGAAGCCTAACCTGAGAGGCACCCTCAGCAGCAGCACCTTGCTGAAACGGGGCTGATGGTCGTCCTCTAACTGCTTGATGAGGAGGCGGACCGCATTCGAGCCTATGTCTATAGCCGCGTAAGTTACCGCATTGTCACGGTAGTCCGCTACAGTTTCGTTATTCATCATATCTGTCATAATTTTCCTGTTTAAGCCATCCCGGCATCATACTCCCGCTCCTTAGCCTCGAGCTCCTCATAGTACCTGTACAGAGCCTGTTGGGAACCGGTCTCAAGCGGATCGTTGCAGGTCCATGGAATGTTGGCGCCGGTGCCGTCCACAGTCCTGCCCTGCCTGACATCCCGGAGGGCATAGTCCACTATCCGTTTCATTTCCTGCTTGATGGTGGGGTCATAGACCGGAACGACGACCTCGACGCGGTTGTCTAAGTTGCGGGGCATCCAGTCAGCCGAACCGATGAACACCTTCTCCTCCCCTCCTGCCGCGAACACGAAGATACGGGAATGTTCCAGATAGCGGTCGATAATTCCGTTGATACGGATATGGCAGTTCTCCGGCAGCCTATCCGTAACTATCGAGCAGTTGCCGCGCACGGACATCTCTATGTCCACTCCGGCGTACGCCGCCTCATATATCCTTTCCACCATCTCCGGATCCGTGACATGATTGAGCTTCATGCGGATATAGGCCGGCTTGCCGTTCTTCCTATTGCGGATCTCTGCGTTTATCAGGGAGATGAACCGGCGTTTCATCTCATTCGGGGAGACTAAGAGTTCCTTGAACTGAATCGGAGCATAGGGCTTCTCGATAAAGTCGAAGACCTGCGCGACCTCCTTGACTATCCTGCGGGAGGAGGTCATCAGGATGCAGTCGGTGTAGGCCCGGGCATTGCCCTCGTGGAAGTTACCGGTGCTGATGCAGGCTATGTCCCCTCCCTTCTTCATGCCGATATGGAGAACCTTCGAATGCACTTTCAGACCTTCCACTCCGAAGATGACCTTCACCCCTGCATCCTCTAATTTCTGGGACCAGTTCATATTGGACTCCTCGTCGAAACGGGCCAGCAGCTCGATGACCACTGTCACCTTCTTGCCGTTGCGGGCGGCGGCGATAAGGGCCCGGACCACCTTGGAATCCTTGGCTAAGCGGTACAATGTGATCTTGATGCTGCTGACATTGCGACTGGTGGCCGCCTCATGCAGCACCCGGATAAATGTGTCGAAGCTATGGTAAGGCACGTGCAGGAATCTGTCCTGCCTCCGGATGCGCTCCAATATACTCTCCGGACCGTCTAAGGAGGAACGGCGGACAGGGGGCATCGGCGGATATTTCAGGGCGCTCCCCGGGAAAGAGGGGAACTTCATCAGGTCCTTGTGGTTCTGGTAGCGGCCTCCGCGCAGGACTGTATCCCTCTCGCCGAGGTCCAGCCTGCCTAGCACCCGCCGCAGCAGGTCCTCCGGCATATTCCCGTCATAGACAAATCTCAGAGGCTCTCCCTTCTTCCGGCTCTTCAGTCCCTTGGATATCTTCTGGAGGATGCCGCTGCGCTGGTCATTGTCTATCTCCATCTCCGCATCACGGGTAAACTTGAAGGAATAGGCACTGAATGAGATGAAACCGTTGCCTTCGAAGACCTTGGGCAGACAGCAGCGCACCACGTCGTCGATATACATGATGTAGCTCCTGCCATCCTTGTCCGGCAGCCGGACGAAACGGCCGCAGCTGTCCACAGGCAGGCTGAAATAAGCGTAGTCGTACACCGTCTTGCCGGTCTGGGTGAGACGGCAGGCCTTTACGGCCAGATATATCTTCTCGTCTGTCTCATAGTCCAGATGCCGTACTGCGCTCAGCCATATAGGGACGATGAAGCCGTCTATATGCTCCTGATAATAGTTGCGGATGTAGGCGGCCTGTTCCTCATCGGCCTGAGTATCGGAGATGATGCAGATATTGTGCTCCGCAAGGGCCTCGTTGACCTGCTTTACCGCCACCTCGAAATCCTTGGCATACCTGCTGTTGAGACGGTTGATCTGCTTGACGGTCACGGCCGCCGTCTTAGCCTCGCGCAGCCCGGTCTTTCCCTCCCACTCGGCCACCCGGTTCAGGGAGGCTACGCGGACGCGGAAAAACTCATCTAAATTATTGGAGTAAATCCCCAGGAAATTCAGCCTCTCAAGGAGCGGAACTTCCTCTTTACAAGCCTCTTGCAGCACACGCCGATTGAAGTACATCCAGCTGATGTCCCTCTCGAGATACGGCTTCATTGTCTTTTTCTTTCCCATAATTGACAAATTTGCCGCAAGTTAGGGATAAATTGTAAAATGAATTGTTAAAATAATGTTACAAATCAGTCGAGCTTCAGCACGGCCATGAAGGCGCTCTGGGGCACCTCCACGTTGCCGATCTGCCGCATGCGCTTCTTGCCCTTCTTCTGTTTCTCGAGGAGCTTGCGCTTACGGGTGATGTCACCGCCGTAACACTTGGCCAGCACGTCCTTGCGCACTGCCTTTACGGTCTCGCGGGCAATGATCTTCGCCCCGATGGCAGCCTGTATCGCTATCTCGAACTGCTGACGCGGAATCAGTTCCTTGAGCTTCTCGCAGATGCGGCGGCCGAAGTCGTAGGCCCGCTCGCGGTGTATCAGGGAGGACAGGGCGTCGACCGACTCGCCGTTGAGCAGGATGTCCAGCTTGACTAAATCGGCCTTCTGATAGCCGATGATGTGATAGTCGAAAGAGGCATAGCCGCGGGAGATGGACTTGAGCTTGTCATAGAAGTCGAAGACTATCTCGGCTAAGGGCATGTCGTAGGTGAGCTCCACGCGGTCGGCGGTCAGGAAATGCTGTCCCTTGAGCACCCCGCGCTTGTCTAAGCAGAGCTTCATGATCTGACCGAAGTACTCGCTCTTGGATATGATCTGGGCCCGGATGTAGGGTTCCTCGATGTAGTCAATCAATGTCGGCGCCGGAAGACCTGAGGGGTTGTGTACGTCCACCACCTCGCCCTGGGTCGTGTAGACCTTGTAGGACACGTTCGGCACGGTGGTGATCACGTCCATGTCGAATTCCCTGTACAGCCTCTCCTGCATAATCTCGAGATGGAGCAGGCCGAGGAAGCCGCAGCGGAAACCGAAACCCAGAGCTAAGGACGACTCGGGCTCGAAGACTAAGGAGGCGTCGTTGAGCTGGAGCTTCTCGAGGGAGGCGCGGAGATTCTCGTACTCGTCGGTCTCGACCGGATAGACTCCGGCGAAAAGCATGGGCTTGACCTCCTCGAAACCAGCTATCGACTCGGAGCAGGGACGGTCCACATGGGTGATGGTATCGCCGACCTTCACCTCCACCGCCGTCTTGATGCCGGAGATGATGTAGCCCACGTTGCCGGTAGTCACCTCGTCCGTAGGGCACATCCGCAGCCGGAGGTAGCCCACCTCGTCGGCCTCGTATTCCTTGCCGGTGTTGAAGAACTTCACCTTGTCACCCTTGCGTATCACGCCGTTGACCACCTTGAAGTAGGCGATGACGCCCCGGAAAGGATTGAACACCGAGTCGAAGATCAGGGCCTGGAGCGGAGCCTCAGGGTCGCCCTTGGGAGCGGGGAAACGCTCTACCACCGCATCCAGGATGGCCGGCACGCCCTCGCCCGTCTTCGCGCTGCACAGCAGGATGTCCTCCCTGTCGCAGCCTATCAGGTCCACTATCTGGTCGCTGACCACGTCCACCATGGCCGCGTCCATGTCTATCTTGTTCAGCACCGGGATAATCTCCAGATCATGGTTGATGGCTAAGTAGAGGTTCGATATTGTCTGGGCCTGTATGCCCTGGGTGGCGTCCACCACCAGGAGCGCACCCTCGCAGGAGGCTATGGCGCGGGACACCTCGTAGGAGAAGTCCACGTGGCCCGGAGTATCGATGAGGTTGAGGATGTATTTCTCTCCTTTATAGTTGTACACCATCTGTATCGCATGGCTCTTGATCGTGATGCCCTTCTCCCTCTCGAGGTCCATGGAGTCCAGGACCTGATCCTCCATCTCCCTCTCGGTCAGGGTATGGGTATATTCGAGCAGACGGTCCGCCAGGGTACTCTTGCCGTGGTCTATGTGCGCTATAATGCAGAAATTCCGGATATTTTTCATTTTCTTCAGATAATCGCTGCAAATATACTATCTTAGCGGGATAAACACAAACTGATATGACTGACATACAAAAGCTGACAGACACAGCGTCCCAAGTCCGCAGGGACATACTCAGAATGGTCACACAGGCCGGGTGCGGACATCCCGGCGGCTCAATGAGCAGCACTGACTTCATCACTGCTCTGTATTTAGACGTTATGAAACACTCCCCCGAGGGCTGGAGCCGCAGCGGCAAGGGCCAGGACATGTTCATCCTCTCCACGGGCCACATGTCTCCCCTGCTCTACAGCATCCTCGCCCGCACAGGGTACTTCCCCACCTCCGAGCTGGGAACTTTCAGACATCTGGGCTCCAGGCTCCAGGGCCATCCGTCCACTGACTTCAACCTCCCCGGCGTCTACATGCCCTCCGGCTCCCTCGGCCAGGGCCTATCCGTAGCCTGCGGCGCCGCCCTCGGCAAGAGGCTCGACGGCGAGGACAACACCGTCTACGTCCTCTGCGGTGACGGCGAGAGCGAGGAAGGACAGATCTGGGAGGCAGCCATGTTCGCCGCCCACCACAAGGTGGACAATCTCATCGCCATGACCGACTGGAACCACCAGCAGATCGACGGCACAGTGGACTCGGTCATCGGACTCGGAGACCTCGAAGCCAAATGGAAGGCATTCGGCTGGGAGTGCATCCAGGCTGACGGCCACGACATGCAGGCCATCTTAGAGGCATTTGCCAAGGCAAAGGCCCTCTCCCGTCACGGCAAGCCTGTGATGATCCTCTTCCACACCGCCATGGGCAAGGGCGTGGACTTCATGGAGGGCACCAACGAATGGCACGGCAAGGCTCCCTCGCCGGAGCTCTGCGAGAAGGCCCTCGCACAAGTAAGGGAAACCCTCGGAGATTATTAATTCTAAAGGTACAGGACAATGATGGAAAAATTCATAAATACAGGAAACAAGGACACACGCTCGGGCTTCGGTGCAGGACTCACTGAATTAGGCAGGACAAACGACAAGGTGGTCGCGCTCTGCGCTGACCTCACCGGCTCGCTGAAGATGAACACATTCGCCAAAGAACACCCCGACCGCTTCTTCCAGTGCGGCATAGCCGAGGCTGACATGATAGACGTGGCCGCCGGACTGTCGCTCAGCGGCAGGATTCCCTTCGCCGGCTCCTTCGCCAACTTCGTGACCTCCCGCGTCTACGACCAGGTCCGCCAGGGCATCTGCTATGCCAGCACCAACGTCAAGATAGCCGCCTCCCACGCCGGCATCACCCTCGGTGAGGACGGCGCTACCCATCAGGTGATGGAGGACATCGGCATGATGAGGATGCTCCCGCGCATGACCGTCATCAACCCCTGCGACTACAACCAGACCAAGGCCGCGACCATCGCGGCAGCCGCATACGAAGGACCGGTATACCTCCGCTTCGGTCGTCCCTCCGTACCCAATTTTACTCCCGAAGACCAGGTATTCGAGATAGGAAAGGCCCTGAAACTGGTCGAAGGAAAGGATGTGACCGTCTTTGCCACCGGCCATCTCGTATGGGAGGCCCTCCTTGCAGCCGAGGAGCTGGAAAAACAGGGAATCTCCGCAGAAGTTATTGACATACACACCATCAAGCCTTTAGATACGGATGCCGTGCTCGCTTCCGCCGCCAAGACCGGAGCGGTGGTAACTGCCGAGGAGCACCTGATTGCCGGAGGACTCGGAGAACTCATTGCCGGTGTAATCGTCCGCAACAGGCCCTGCCCTATAGAGTTCGTAGCAGTAGACGACCTCTTCGGACAGAGCGGCACCCCCGCTGCCCTGATGAAAGAGTATGGATTAGACGCAGAACACATCGTATCAGCCGCACTAAAGGCTGTTGCCAGAAAAAAATAGATGACGGACGACAAGGAAATATTGGAAGCATTTAAAGAGGAAGGACGGCAGGACTATGCCTTCAACCTCTTGGTGCGCAAATATTCCCGCGATCTTTATTGGTGTATCCGCAGGATGGTTTTCGACCACGATGAGGCCGATGACCTCCTGCAGAATACACTGATCAAAGCCTGGAAGTACCTCCCGGATTTCAGGGAAGACTGCCGGCTCTACACCTGGCTCTACAGAATAGCCGTCAACGAGACTCTGAACTACCTCAAGAGCAAACGGCTGAAGACCATGTTTTCACTCTCCGGCAAGGAAAAGATACTCTCGGAACGCTTCACCGCCGACCCCTACTTCAACGGTGATGACATCACCCGCAGACTTTACGCCGCCATAGAGAAGCTGCCGCCCAAACAGAAAGTCATCTTCACCATGAGATATTTCGACGATATGAAATTTGACGACATAGCCAAGGCACTGCGAAGGACCACAGGATCGGTAAAGGCATCTTATCACCATGCTTACGTAAAGATGCAGACTTTTTTGGGAGACTCGGATTAATCCTATAAGCGCCTTATCTGTCTAACATACGTATGAGCGACAAAAAGACCGAATATATGAACCCGTTTACAGTCCCGGAGAATTACTTCGAGACACTCGAGGACAGGCTGCATGAAAGAATCCATCAGCCGGACTCCCGCGCCCGCATATTCATCATGCGGGTCAAGCCGGCCATTATGCTTGCTCTCATGTTCGGAGTCATCGCCGGATTCGGATGGATAGCATCCAAAGTCACCGGCCTGCTGTACACAGGCCCAGCAGACACCGATGACCCCATCATGGCCATGATAGAAGAAGGATATTTGGAAAGCAGCTTTATATACGCATATTACGATGAGATAGATATCGAAGAGGCATTTACATACTCCCTCGAGAACACTGTTTCCATAGACGGGGAACTGGCGGAAGACCTCGAGGCATCTCTTACCGAAGACGATATTTTAGAACATGCCTATGATCAAACCTACTGATATATGAGAAGAACTAAAACCTTGATCCTGACCCTTGCAGGGGCAGCTGTAATGTCCCTGCCGCTCTGCGCCCAGCCCAACGGGCCCATTCCTCATGAAAGCCCGGCGCCGGCAGTATGCGACAGACCTCTGCCGCCCGACCACAAAAGCAACAAAGAGCAGCTTGAGAGCGCCAAGATAGCATTTTTCACCACCCGTATGAACCTTACCCCTGAAGAAGCGGGCAAGTTCTGGCCGGTGTACAACGAATATCAGAAAGCCCTCACCGAGGCCCGCAAGGCATCGAGAGAGGAGTTTCATGCCCTGAGAAAGCTCTCCGAAAGCGCTTCCGCTTCCGAGGTTCAGATCAAGAAGGCCCTCATGGAATACTTGGACAACAGCAAGAAAGACGATGAGCTGCAGCGTCTCTACCTCGATGAGTTCCTGAAGATTCTTCCAGCCGAGAAAGTCCTGCTGATGTACATAGCCGAAGAAGATTTCCGCATAAAGATGATCCGGATGTGGAAAAAACCGGGCATGGAAAAGGAAAAATGATAACAGCATCCTCCATCACCAAAAGTTTCGGACCAGTCCATGTCCTCAAGGGCATTGACTTTAATGCTTCCGGCGGAGAAGTCATATCTATCGTCGGGGCAAGCGGTGCCGGCAAATCCACCCTGCTTCAGATTCTCGGGTCCCTGTCACGGCCGGACACCGGGAAAGTCATTATAGACGGCACTGATATTTTCTCCCTGTCTTCAAATGACCTTGCTGACTTCCGTAACCGCAGGATAGGATTTGTATTCCAGTTCCATCACCTGCTCCCGGAATTTACTGCCCTCGAAAATGTCATGATACCCGCACTCATCGCAAAGGCAAGCGCCGGTGACGCCAGGCGCAGAGCGACAGAGCTGCTGACAGATCTCGGTTTAGGAGCCCGTATCTCCCACAAGCCGTCCGAGCTCTCCGGAGGTGAGCAGCAGAGAGTAGCCATCGCCAGGGCAGTCATCAACAGCCCCTCAGTCATTTTTGCCGACGAGCCATCCGGGAACCTGGACAGCAATACCAAAAAGGACATTCACCAGCTTTTCTTCGACCTGAGGGACAAATTCGGACAGACCGTCATCATCGTCACCCATGACCGCGGATTAGCGGCCATGTCTGACCGGATGTTAGAAATGAGAGACGGACTTTTTTGCAATTAGGTTACTGGATTTTTGCATTTGTCTTACAGATTCTATAAATTTGTGAGATATTGACAAAATTTACTAACTAATACTAATCTTTTGATAAAATGAAAACCTACCAGACCGGAAACATCAGAAATGTCGTGCTTCTGGGAAGCTCTAAATCTGGAAAGACCACCTTGTCGGAAGCCATGATGTTCGAAGGCAAAGTGATTGACCGCAGAGGAACCGTAGAAGCGAAGAACACCATCAGTGACAACACCGAAATCGAGCAAATCAACCAGCGCTCCATCTATTCGACTCCCCTTTACACCGAGTTCATGGACAACAAGCTGAATATCATGGATACTCCAGGTGCCGACGACTTCATCGGAGGAGTGATCTCCTCTTTCAAGGTATGCGACTCCGGTATACTCGTAGTCAATGCCCAGCAGGGTGTGGAAGTAGGTACTGAGATTTTCGCAAGGTATGCTGAAAACTATAAAATGCCTGTCGTAGTGGCAGTAAACCAGCTCGATGCCGAGAAAGCAAGCTGGGAGAGCACTATCGATTCTCTGAAAGAGGCATTCGGAAACAAGGTCGTCCTCGTACAGTTCCCCGTAGCCGTAGGGGCCGGATTCAACGGCTTCATCGACGTGCTGACCATGAAGATGTACACATTCAAGGATGACAACGGTACCCGCGAGGAACATGACATTCCCGACAACCTCAAGGCACAGGCCGACGAGGTACTCGCAGCCCTCACGGAGATGGCCGCTGAAAGCGACGAGGCTCTCATGGAAAAATACTTCGATGCAGGCGAGCTCACCCGCGAGGAGATAGAGAAGGGACTAAACCTCGGTTTCCTTCAGGGCTCGATAATGCCTACTTTCTGCATTTCAGCCAAGAAGGACATCGGCGTCAAGAAACTCATGGAGTTCATGATCAACGTGGCACCCTCGCCCGCAGAAGACAACGAGCCCACCAAGGACGGCAAGAGCATCCCCTGCAGCGTAGACGGCCCCACTTCGATTTTCATCTTCAAGAACGCCCTCGAGCAGCACCTCGGCGACGTGGCCTACTTCAAGGTTATGTCAGGTAAACTGACTGAGGGCATGGACCTCGTCAACGCGGAGAACGGCAACAAGGAGCGCATATCCCAGATCTTCGCCGTAGCCGGCAAAAAGAGGGAGAAGGTCAGCGAGATGGTGGCCGGCGACATAGGCTGCACCGTGAAGCTGAAGACCGTGAAGTCCAACCAGACTCTCTGCGCTCCCGGACAGGAGATAGTCTACGAGCCCATCGTCTATCCTCAGGCCAAGTACCGCACCGCCATCAAGGCAGTGGACGAGAAGGACGAGGAGAAGCTCGGCGAGATCCTCAACAAGGCCGCAGCCGAGGATCCCACCTACATCGTACAGTACGCCAAGGAGCTCAAGCAGACCATCCTCAGCGGACAGGGCGAGCAGCACATCAACATCCTCAAGTGGCAGATCAACAACATCAACAAGATGGAGATCGAGTTCATGGCACCCCGCATCTCCTACCGCGAGACCATCACCAAGGTCGCCGCAGCCAACTACCGTCATAAGAAACAGTCCGGCGGCGCCGGTCAGTTCGGTGAGGTTCACCTCCTTCTGGAGCCCTACGTGGAGGGCGCTCCCCAGAACAACCGCTTCAAGGTGGACGGCAAGGAAATGGTGCTCAACATCAAGTCCAAGGAAGAATACACCATGGACTGGGGCGGCAAGCTCGAGTTCTACAACTGTATCGTCGGAGGCGCCATCGACGCACGCTTCATGCCCGCCATCTTAAAAGGTATCATGGAGAAGATGGAGGAAGGTCCTCTGACAGGCTCCTACGCCCGCGATATCCGCGTCTACGTGTACGACGGCAAGATGCACCCGGTGGACTCCAACGAGATCTCCTTCAAGTTAGCAGCCCGCAACGCCTTCAAGGAGGCCTTCCGCAACGCCGGCCCTAAGATTATGGAGCCTATCTGCAACATCGAGATCATGGTGCCCGGCGAGTACATGGGCGACGTGATGTCCGACCTCCAGGGCCGCAGGGCCATGATCGAGGGAATGAGCAGCGTCAAGGGCTTCGAGGTGCTAAAGGCACGCGTGCCTTTAGCAGAGCTCTACAAGTACTCCACCACCCTCAGCTCGCTGACATCGGGACGCGCTTCCTTCACAATGGAGATGGCTGAGTACCAGCAGGTGCCTGCCGACGTCCAGGAGAAGCTGCTGAAGGCTTACCAGGAAGAAGAGAAGGACGAGTAATTCGGCGCGTCATAACGGGCGAACTGCTGAATTTAAAGAAGCCGCATCGGTTGGTCCGGTGCGGCTTTTTTTGGGGGGTGGTGGTTTAGAAGAGAGCGTTCCAGGCTTTTTCCATCTGACGCCGGGAGGAGAAGCCGGCAAGGGCCCAGACACAGCTGTAGGGGACACCGTACTCCACCATAAGGTCCCGGGCGAAGAGGAGACGGGCCATCGTGATTTTCTCATCGCGCCTGTAAGAGCGGCGCAGCAAAGCATCTCTGATCATAATTGATATATTATTCAGGTTATCAAATAAAACTCAAAGTTATAACATTGAGGCTTGACGATTTCAGATTGTTAAAAAACATAAACGTTTTTATACGTTTTTTGAGCCACTTCGTTATTTGTTATCACTTTTAGTTGTATTATACAACTTTCAATTTATTTTTAAATTCCTATTTCGGGTATACTTTTGTTCACATGAACGACAAGGATATCAAAAATAGGATTGCCCGTTACCGCAGAGAGCACAATCTCTCGCAGGCCGAGATAGCGGAACGCCTGTCGATATCCCAGACCGCATACTATAAAATCGAAAAAGGAAAGACTGCACTTATAAGCGAGCACCTCCCTAAGATAGCGGACGCCCTCGAACTCTCGGAGGAAGCCTTGGTGCTCGGCTACGAACCGGGAGAGAAGGAGAAATACGAAAGCATCATTGCGGAAAAAGACCGCAGGATAGCGGAACTCGAGGCCGCTCTGGCCGACAAGAACAGAATAATCGAACTTCAGGACCGTCTTTTGCGAAAAATTTAGTTGTTTTGCAGCATGTTGAACGCCTATGATATCGCCGGCGTCATAGAGGCCGGCACTGACGAGGCGGGACGGGGCTGCATAGCAGGGCCTGTCTACGCCGCAGCCGTCATACTGCCCGGGGACTTCGAGGATCCGGGCCTGAACGATTCCAAGCAGCTCTCGCGGAAGGCCCGCGAGAGACTCCGTGACTATATACAGGACAAAGCCGTAGCCTGGGCCGTGGCCTCCGCCTCTCCCGAGGAGATAGATGAGCTCAATATCCTCTATGCATCCATACTGTCCATGCACCGGGCCTTAGACGCCCTGAAAGTCCGCCCGCAGCATATCATAGTGGACGGCAACCGCTTCCGTCCCTACGGGGACATACCTTTCCGCTGTTATGTCAAGGGGGACGGCCGCTATGCATCCATCGCCGCCGCATCCATTTTAGCGAAGACTTACAGGGACGACTACATGAGGAAGGCCGCAGAGCGGTATCAGCAGTACGGATGGGAGCGCAACTTCGGATACCCTACGGCGGAACACCGCAGCGCCGTAGCGCAATACGGCATCACGCCCCTGCACCGCAGGAGCTTCCAGATACTGCCCGATCCGACATTGTTCTGACTGTCCTTTCTATGATTCCTTGGCGAGGGTGAACTCGAAGCACAGACCGGATGGAGTGACGGGGACGGCCTTTATCGTGCCGCCGTGGAGACATACCGCGTTCCGGACTATGGAAAGACCCAGACCCGTGCCGCCTATCTTGCGGCTGCGGCCCTTGTCTATGCGGTAAAACCGCTCGAAGATGCGGGGCAGGTGCATGCTGTCTATCCCCACTCCGTCGTCCTCGATGGATATCCTGTATTCCCTGTCATTTTCCTCTACGAGCCTTACTGTTACCTTCGTGCCCTTTGAGTAGAAAATCGCGTTCTCCAGGAGATTGCGGAATATGGAGTAGAGGAGGGAATGATTGCCCTGAATCTCCTTTCCCTCCGGGAAATGGTTGATTATCTGCATTGTTCCCCTGCCCTCCGGGCCTATCTTGGCCATGGGGCTGTCCTTGCCGTCGAATTTGCCGGCGATGGGTTCCATATCGGAGACAGCCTCCGCCACCACATCGGAGAGGGAGATACGCTCCTTCTCGATCTTGTCTCCGGCCTCGTCCATGCGGGTGATGGTCGAGAGGTCGAGCAGGAGGTTAGAGAGCCGCTGGGACTGATCGTAGCACTTGCGGAGGAAGATGTCCCGCTGCTGCGGACTCATGTTAGGGTTATTGACGAGAGTCTCTAAGTAGCCGTTGATGCTGCTGACGGGGGTCTTGAGCTCGTGGTTGATGTTCTGGGTGAGCTGCTTCTTCTGACGGATATTGTCCTGGGACTCGCGGGCCACCATCTCGCGGGCGGCTGAGAGGGTGTCGCGGTCGTTCATGTCGCGGCGGTAGGTGTTGACTATACGGTTGAGCAGACGGCCGTACCTGCTTTCTGGAAAGGGCGGGAAAGAGTCGTCGAGAGGGTTGCCCTTCTCGGCCATGTAGACGAACTCCTCGAGTCTGGAGAGAAGTTCCTTCCTATGTATTATTTCCTTGAGCATAACCTTTATACACTCTATACGTCGAAGCCGTAGCCGTAGCCCTGACGGGTGACGATATATCTGCCGTACTCGCCTATCTTCTTGCGCAGGCGGGTGATATTGACGTCGATGGTGCGGTCTAAGACCACCACCTCGTCGCTCCAGACATTGTGCAGGATCTCCTCGCGGGAGAGGACACGGCCGGAGTTGCGCAGGAAGAGAATCATTATCTCCATTTCCTTCTTGGTCAGCTGGACTTCCTGACCGTCGATATAGCACTTGTGCTTGAGCAGGTCTAAGCGCAGGCCGTTGTACGTGATGCTGTCTCCGCTCATTTCCGTACGGGATGCCGGGACATCGGGCTGAGGTTTCACCGGAGACTGCTGCGCCTGGGGGGCACAGCGGCGGAGTACACTCTTGACCCTTGCGACCACCTCCCTGACTGAGAACGGCTTGGAGATGTAGTCGTCGGCTCCGAGGGTAAGACCGGCTATCTTATTGTCCTCAGTATCCTTGGCTGTGCAGAAGATAATGGGGATGGACGCCGTGGCCGGATCCTTCTTGAGCATCTGGGCCATCTTGAATCCGCTCATCCCGCCCATCATGATGTCTAAGAGGATGAGGGAAAAACTTTTAATGTCCTTGCCGAGAGCCTCCTCCGCGCTGTAGGCCACTTCTACCTCGTAGCCCTCGACCTCCAGATTGAACTGGAGAATCTCACAGATGGACTCCTCGTCATCGACTATAAGAATTCTTTGCATACGCAAATATAGTATATTTTACTTACCCTTCACAGTGGAGAGGTAGGTGTAGGCGCGGATCAGGTGCTTCAGGTTGTCGGCCATCTGCTGGGTCTCCTGCAGGATGGTCTGATAGAGGATGTAGATGTTGAAGTTGGAGGTGTCGGACTCGGAGTTGAAGCGCTCGAGGTTGTTCTTGCGCAGCACGGCCACTTCCTTCTTGTAGGCGGAGATGTCCTTGATCAGCTCCTTGGACTGCTGCTCGGCCGCGGGGTTGAAGTCGTCCACGTAGGCGCGGGTCTTGTTGAGCAGGACGAGGAAGGCCTCGCTGGCGGGAGCGAACTCCTCGGCGCAGTCCTTGGGCAGGGGGTTGAAGTTGTTCTCTAAATGCTCCTTGCAGGGCTCGGACATACGCTTGAGACTGTACAGGAGCTGGGAGGTGTTGTTGGCCTCGAGGTGGAACCAGGTGCTGGCCTGCACGGACACTGTCGGGTCGGTGCGCTTGAGGGCCAGAATCTCCTTGCGGCGGACGGACTTGTAGCCGTCTATCTCGGCGTGCATGGTGCTGTAATGACGGCGCAGGCACTTGAGGTTCTCGCTGACGAAGCAGTCGATGAAGTTGGAGTAGTAGTTGGAGACATAGTCCAGTTCCTTGACCGTACTGTCCTTTACCTGGTTCTTGAGCAGGCTCCATACCTCGTCGGGGTCGTTGGAGGACATCATCTGCTCGAAGACGGTCTTGTTCTTCTCCTTCTCGTGGGCTTTCTTATTGAACTTGATATTGCTGCGGATGATGATAAACAGGGCTACAAGGCTGAGGAGTATCATTGCGATGAAACTGCCGTAGTGCATCACGAGGGCTATCGCGAAGCAGACTGCAAAGGCTATCACCGCTGTCAGCAGCCAGCCGCCCATCACGGACATCATGCCGGTCACCCTGCCCACAGCGCTCTCACGGTCCCAGGCGCGGTCCATCAGGGAGGTACCCATGGCCACGGTAAATGTTACGAAGGTGGTGGAGAGGGGCAGCTTGAGGGAGGTGCCGAGGGCAATCAGGAGGGAGGATACCACTAAGTTGACGGCGGCCCTCATCTGGTCAAATGCGGCACCCTTGACGAGGATGGCCTCGTCCTTGTTGAAGCGGCTGTCGATCCAGTTGCGGACTCTCAGGGGGGTCACCTTCTCTAACCATGTGGCGAAGGAATTGGCTATCTGCACGAGACGGCGGCCGGTGGCGGAGGTGCCGAAGGAAGCCTCGGACTCGTTCTGGTTGGTCAGGTTGACCTCGGTGTTAATCACGTTGCGGGCCTTCCGGGAAGTGGCTAAGGCAAATACCATGGTGGCGCCGGAGAGTATCAGGAATATCATCGGGGTGTGGGCCGGTTCGAGCAGGCTGCCCATCAGGTAGTTGTCGGCACCCACGCCCATTCCGTTGGCGGAGTAGTCCTGCCATGCGGAGAATCCTGCGAGAGGCACGCCGACGAAGTTCACTAAGTCGTTGCCGGCGAAGGCCATGGCGAGGGAGAGAGTACCCATCAGCACGATGATCTTCAGGATATTGACCTTGCACCAGTGCAGTATCTGCATGATGACGCTGCTGCCGACGAAGAGGCAGAGTACCAGCATGCCGGTGTGCTCCTTAATCCAGGCATTGGCTTCTGCTGTCATGAAGGAGGAGTCCTTCAGACCCTTGATCAGCAGGAAGTACACGATGGCGGTCACGGCTATGCCGCCGAAAACTCCGGCCAGGTATTTCATCCTGGGCTTATAGTTGAATGTAAATATCGTACGGACTATCCACTGTATTATCATACCGAAGACGAAGGCAATCGCTATCGAAAGGAAGATACCGAGGACCACCGAGAGGGCCTTGTCTGTGTTGATCATCTGGGCGAATGTCAGGGCGCCGTCGGACTGGATGTTCTTGATCATGGCGAGGGCCACCGTACCGCCGAGCAGCTCGAAGACGAGGGAGACTGTGGTCGATGTGGGCAGGCCCCTGGAGTTGAATGCGTCGAGGAGTATCACGTCGGTCACCATTACAGCCAGCATGATGGTAATCAGCTCGGCAAAGCTGAAATACTGCGGCTGGAAGATGCCGTGGCGGGCGATGTCCATCATACCGTTGGACAGGGACGCCCCGAGGAAGACTCCGATGGAGGCGATGATGATGAGGTTTTTGAATTTCGCGGTCTTGGAACCTACCGCGGAGTTGAGAAAGTTTACAGCGTCGTTGCTCACGCCGACAATAATGTCCGAAATGGCGAGGCAGAAAAGGAAAATGATGATTCCTATATACAAAAACTCCATAACTGTGTATAAATTTCGGTTGCAAAAGTATGGCTGTTATGTTACAAAAGTATTACAAAATTGTAACAAGAATATGAAATGGAAAAAGTTTGCTAACTTTGAAAGACATTAACACATTAACACATGAAAACTTTACTGATTAACGCAGCACGTTGCTCCAGTGCCGTCCTGCTGTCAGCGGCCGTCCTGCTGGGCACCGTGTCATGCGGTCCGAAAAGCACTACTCACCGCAACCCGGAAGGACTCGTCTCAGTCAACTATGCCGACCTGAAACAGGGAGAGGACATCCTCATATCGGAGTGGGTCGGCGAGCCGGAGTTCATAGCCTTAGAAAGCCGGCCTGAGGCTCTGGTTACCGGCGGGCAGTTCACCATCTCCGACCACTACATAGGCGTTTACCGCAAGAACAGCGAGACTCCATTCAAACTCTTCGACCGTGCCACAGGTAAATATCTGCGGGACATCGGCGGCATCGGACGCGGTCCGGGAGAGTACAACAGCATCTCCTCGGCACAACTGGACGAAGCCGGCGGAAAGGTCTGGATCAGCACTATAGACAGGCACAATATCTACGGTTACGATATCGCCTCCGGCAGGCTCGTTGCGGACATCAAGCTGCCCTACAAGGCCGACAACAATACCAACAACGGCTTCAACTTCTTAGTGGACAGCCTTTCCAGCACTATCACCATCGTACCGCTGCCCTTTAAGGACAAATGTCCCGCAGCCGCATGGTGCCAGGACATGGAGGGCAACATCCTGTGGGAGATCCCCAAGACCTACACTATGGAGGAGAATGTCTTCCTGACCATACGGACAGGTTACAACATCCCCGGCAGCATGGACCTGTGCTTCGAGAGCAACAACACCGCGCAGGACACATTGTACATATTGGAGGACCGGGAGATCAAGCCCATTCTTACTGTCCAGTTCGAAGGTATTACCGAGCCTAACTACATAGATTTCAGTGAAGACAGGCTCTTCCGCAGCTCCAGCCTCCTCCCGGGATACGCTGTCATCGGAATATCCAGGTCAGCAGGAATGACCAGCAGAGGCGCGGAATTCTTCATCGAATATGAATATCTGCCCAGCGTGGTCATGGACAGGCAGACAGAGGAAGTATCCCTGCGCAACATCATGGACGACATCATGACATGGAACGACAATAATTTCCGCTTCACGGACGGGTATCTCGCGAACAGCTATGACGCCCTGACATTCCAGGAAGCCGGAGCCAAGGCCCTTACCGACGGCAGCCTCAGCGAAGCCGCCCGCACTAAGATATCCTCCATCCTCGACGGCCTGACCGAGAACGACAACATCATACTCATGATAGCACCACTTAAATAAAGTATATGGAAAGAAAAATCGCACTTATCACCGGTGCCACAAGCGGTATCGGCGAAGCCTGCGCGAAAAAGTTCGCAGCAGGCGGCTATGACATCATCATCAACTGCCGCAAGCCCGAGAAGGGAGAGGCCCTGAAGGCCGAGCTGGCCGGATTGGGAGCCGACGCCCTCGTCCTGCCCTTCGACGTCCGCTACCGGGACCAGATCATCGCGGCCCTCGGTTCCCTTGAAGGCAAATGGAAGAACATCGACGTGCTCATCAACAACGCCGGCCTCGTCTTCGGCGTGGACAAGGAGCATGAGGGCAACCTCGACGAATGGGACATCATGCTCGACACCAACATCCGCGGCCTGCTCTCGATGACCCGCCTCGTAGTACCCGGCATGGTCGAGCGCGGACGCGGCCACATCATCAACCTCGGCTCCATCGCCGGTGACGCCGCCTATCCCGGAGGCAGCGTGTACTGTGCCACCAAGGCTGCAGTGAAGGCCCTCTCCGACGGCCTCCGCATCGACCTCGTGGACACTCCGCTGAGAGTCACCAACATCAAGCCCGGCCTCGTGGAGACCAATTTCTCCGTCGTGCGCTTCCGCGGTGACAAGGCCAAGGCCGACAGCGTCTACAAGGGCATCCGCCCCCTGACCGGAGCCGACATCGCCGAAGTGGCATGGTTCGCCGCCAGCGCCCCCGAGTACATGCAGATTGCCGAAGTCCTCGTCATGCCCACCAACCAGGCCACCGGCACCATCACCTACAAGAAGGCCTGACAAGCCGGCACACCGCAAAACCGCAACAAGCTAATTATCAAACTATTACACTTCACATAGGTACCACGTCGGCTTTCCAAAACTGAACGTGGCACCTTACAAAATCAAAAACATCTCATTTACAAACAGTTACAAACCCTAACCTCGCCCGATATGATGAAGTCCAAAATATCCTTTATCTGCACAGCCGCCATACTTCTTATTGTCACCTCATGCAGCGGCAGGCAGGGCGCAGACACCGGCCTTATCTCGATAAATTACAAAGAACTGACCGACAAGGGCACAGTCAACCTCTCCGACCTGTTCGAAGAGCCCGAGTTCATCGCCCTCGACAGCCGCAGCCCCGAAGCATACGCCACGGGAGAAATAAATATCTCCGAGCAGCATATAGGCATCTCCAGCGGATATTACCAGGGCAATCCATACAAACTCTATGACCGGACCACCGGAAAATACCTCGGGACAGTCGGCAATGTCGGACGCGGTCCGGGCGAATACCTGTACCTGCTCGACTCGTTCATTGATGAGAAAAACAACCGGATATGGCTCCACGACAGACCTGACGTGCTCCACGTATATGACCTCGGCACAAGGCAATTTGTCGAGGACGTGCCCTTAGCCTATAATTTAGGAGACTACAACTATTCAAAATCCGCCTTCACCATTGACCCTGAAGCCGGACTCATCACCTGCGCGAGGGTTCCCTACCCGGAAGACAGCGACACCATCGCCGCCTGGCAGCAGGACTTCAAGGGCAATGTAATCTGGAGCGTCTCCGAACGTGGAATGAGCATGGCATCTACCAACATAGAAGCCATAAGCCAATGGGGCATATTGAGCAACAGGAACATTCCCGGGAGCCTCGATATCTCGTTCAATACTTTCAATGCCGCAGAGGACACACTGTTCATAGCTGAGAACGGAGCCTTAAGACCCGTATTCACAATGGATCTCGGCAAAAAAGCCGGAACTGCTACAGACGTTCAGATGATAGCCCTCAGCCTTGCCCTACAGGATAAAATCCTGACAGACATCCAGGCTCCCCAGCCCATGAAAAACGGGGTCGTAACATTCGGTTCATCGGCAACAGTCATAACCGACAGACGAAGCGGCGAAGCCTACAGATGCACCATAGTCAACGACTACCTCGGAACAGGCAAGTGCAGCCCGCAGCCCTCCGGCGGATATCTGATTCAGAGCTACGACCCCGCACTCTTCCGTGAGACAGCCTCCACTGCCCTCGAGGAAGGCAGACTCTCCGACTCAGCCAAAGACAGGATACGCACCATCCTCTCCGGCCTCTCCGACGAGGACAACAACATCATAGTCATCTACAAACTCCGATAAACCCAACTTCCCTCACCATGAAACACCTGACCATCTCTTTCTTCAGTATAGCCGTATCAGCCGCCCTTCCGTTGCTGTCCTCATGCGGACAGCAGCAGGCATGGGACGGAGGCCTCATCTCAGTACAATACGACAGACTGCCGCAAGGGGAGGACATCCTCCTCTCCGACTGGGTGGGCGAGCCTGAGTTCATCGCCTTAGACAGCAGCGATCCCGAAGCACTTATCGACGGCGGAGAGATTACCGTCTCGGACCGCTACATCGGAATCTACTCGCCCAGGGAAACACTCTTCAAGCTCTTCGACAGAGCCACCGGCAAGTTCCTGCGCAATATCGGCAACATCGGACGCGGTCCGGGAGAGTACACCGGAATATCCTTCGCACAGATAGACGAGACCGGCGGGAAAATATGGATCAGCACCCTGTACACCAACAACATCTACTCCTACGACATCAGCACCGGACGCCTCTGCGAAGACCTTCCCCTTGCATACGATGGCAATGGCAATCCAAACCAGGGTTACAACTTCGTGGTCGACAGCAAAGCCCGCACCGTCACCATAGCCGGAGTACCCTACGACGGCAGCTGTCCTGCAGCCTGGTGCCAGGACATGCAGGGCAATATCATCTGGGAGATTCCGAAAACAGGCTCCGCACCGGTAAATGCGATGCTCCGTCTCCACACTTCTCTCAACGTGGACGGAGCCTTAGACATCTGCCAGGTGTCGATGAACACCCAGCAGGACACCCTTTTCATTATACAGGACAGGGAACTCAGCCCGCTGCTGACGATGAAATTGGGAGAAACCACCGAACCCAACGCACTGACAATTGGCGATGGCGACTACATGCACGATCCTTATATCCTTCCGGACTATGCCGTGGTAAATATCAATAAAACGAAGATGGTCCAGAGCAGAAACACCGGTTCAGGCGTAAGCATAAGTATGGAAATGGACATCCAGCCGTCCATAATCCTGGACCGCAGGACAGGAGAAGTCTCACGCCGCACCATTATAAACGATATCCTTACCAATGACAGTACCAGTCCTACTTTCAAAAACGGATACCTCGTCACCAACCACAGCGCTGAAAATTTCATGGAAGCAGGGCCCGGATTCCTTGAAAACGGCAACCTCAGCAGCTCCGCCCGCAAGCGTATCTCCGATATCCTGGAAAACATAAGCGAGGACGACAACAATGTTATCATCCTCGCTCCGCTAAAATAAAATATATCTGCTTACTGCGCGAGCAGCTTCTTGACGATGGTGGAGATGAGGCGGCCGTCGGCCTGGCCGGCGAGCTTCTTGGTAGCTACGCCCATCACCTTGCCCATGTCGGCCATGGATGAGGCGCCGGTCTCGGCGATAATGGCCTTGACGGCCTCCTCGACCTGAGCCTCGGAGAGGGCGGCAGGGAGGTATTTCTCCATTGCGGCGGCCTCCGCCAGCTCGTTGTCCGCTAAGTCCTGACGGTTCTGCTGAGAGTAGATCTCCGCGCTCTCCTTGCGCTGCTTCACGAGCTTCTGCACTATCTTGACCACCTCGGAGTCCTCGAGGCTGTCCTTGGCTCCCCCCTCGGAGGTCTTGGCGAGGAGAATTGCGGCCTTCACCGCACGGGTGGCCGCGAGAGCCACCTTGTCCTTGGCGACCATCGCCGCCTTGATGTCGGACTGTATCTGTTGTTCGAGTGACATATTGTTCTTTTTTAATTATTTTTCCTCCTTATAAGTACTCTGCAGGAAGAGCTCGTCCATCTGCACCTGGTCGATGCGGGAAGGAGCGTCGAGCATCATGTCGCGGCCCTGATTGTTCTTGGGGAATGCGATGAAGTCGCGGATGCTCTCCTGTCCGCCGAAAAGGGCGCAGAAACGGTCGAAGCCGAATGCGATGCCTCCGTGAGGGGGAGCACCGTACTTAAAGGCGTTGATCAGGAAGCCGAAGCGGTAGTCGGCGTCCTCATGACTGAAGCCGAGGACCTCGAACATACGCTCCTGTATCTTGGAATCGTGGATACGGATGGAGCCGCCGCCCACCTCGGTGCCGTTGAGCACGAAGTCGTAGGCATTGGCGCACACGCGCTCTAAGTCTTCTTTCCTGTCGCTGTAGAACCAGTCTAAATGCTCGGGCTTGGGAGCAGTGAAGGGATGGTGCATGGCGTAGAAGCGGGAGGTCTCGTCGTCCCACTCGAGCAGGGGGAAGTCCACTACCCACAGGGGGGCGAATACCTTCGGGTCGCGCAGGCCGAGACGGTTACCCATCTCGATACGCAGGGAGCCGAGGGCAGTGCGCATCTTGTTCCTGGCACCGGCGAGAATCAGGATCAGGTCGCCCTTCTGAGCCTCAACGGCTGCGGCCATGGCGGCTAAGTCATCGGGAGTGAGGAACTTGTCGGCCGAGGACTTGAAGGTGCCGTCCTCATTGCACTTGATGTAGACCAGACCCTTGGCGCCTATCTGGGGACGCTTCACCCACTCGGTCAGCTCGTCGGTCTGCTTGCGGGAGTATCCGGCGCATCCGGGCACCGCGATACCGCCCACGTACTCAGCAGAGTCGAAGACAGGGAAGTTGTGGCCTTTTGCCAATGAAGTAATCTCGTGCAGCTTCATGCCGAAGCGGATATCCGGCTTATCCGAGCCGTATGAGTCCATGGCTTCGGAGTAGGGCATCTTATAGAACGGCTCGGTGAAGTCTTTGCCCAGCACGTTGTGGAAGAGGGTCTTGATCATGCCCTCGAACATTTCCAGCACGTCGTCACGCTCCACGAAGGACATCTCGCAGTCTATCTGGGTGAACTCCGGCTGACGGTCGGCCCTGAGGTCCTCGTCCCTGAAGCAGCGCACGATCTGGAAGTAACGGTCGTATCCGGCCACCATGAGGAGCTGCTTCTGCTGCTGGGGGCTCTGGGGCAGGGCGTAGAACTGGCCGGGATTCATGCGCGAAGGCACCACGAAGTCGCGGGCACCCTCGGGAGTGGACTTAATCAGATAAGGAGTCTCTATCTCCATAAAACCCTTGCTGTCGAGATAGTTGCGCACCTCATGCGCCATCCGGTGACGCAGCATCAAGTTCTTTTTCAGAGGATTGCGGCGCAGATCCAGATAACGGTACTTCATGCGGAGGTCATCGCCACCGTCGGACTCGTCCTCGATGGTAAACGGAGGGGTGGCAGCCGCATTGAGCACATTAAGGGACTCGAGACGCACCTCGATGTCGCCGGTGTCGATTCTGGAGTTCTTGCTCTGACGCTCTAAGACTGTACCCGAAACCTGTATTACGTATTCGCGGCCTAACTTCTCCACCTGAGCATTGAGCTCGGCAGAAGCCGACTCGTCGATGACGATCTGTGTTATACCGTAACGGTCCCTCAGGTCGATGAAGCTCATACCGCCCATCTTCCTTACTCTCTGGACCCATCCGGCCAGAGTGACCCTCTGTCCGGCATTGTCAAGGCGAAGTTCGCCGCATGTGTGTGTCCTATACATGATGTTCAGAATTTTCTTTTCCAACCTGCAAAGTTATAAAAAAGTGTACATTTGCGGCCGATTTATTGAGGAATATGGAAAAATTCAGCTGGAAAGGCCACGGCGCTATGTTAGCGGCCAACTGCATCTGGGGGCTGATGGCCCCGGTGGCAAAAATAGTCATGGCGGGAAGCATCATAACCCCGCTGGTACTCACGGACCTGCGGGTATTCGGGGCAATGGTGCTGTTCTGGGTGGCATCCCTCTTCCGGAAGCCCGAGAAGGTAGAGCCGAAAGACATGATGAGACTGTTCGGTGCCTCTCTGCTGGCAATAGTAT
>ENA-OOXJ01000174-OOXJ01000174.1-human-gut-metagenome-genome-assembly--contig:-NODE-174-length-59592-cov-10.461142_pt1 | contig 59592 bp, 56 predicted proteins | sample MGYA00241587_ERZ501343 | MGnify/ENA primary metagenome ERZ501343 (study PRJEB25962, sample SAMEA2042918) | human gut metagenome | biome: human gut; feature: human-associated habitat; material: faeces... | reverse complement strand
GGCAGTAGAGAATATCAACAACGTCATCGCTCCCGCCCTCATCGGCTGGTCAGTGCTCGAGCAGCGTGCCATCGACCACAAGATGCTGGAACTGGACGGAACCAAGACAAAGTCCAACCTCGGTGCCAACGCCATCCTCGGCGTATCCCTCGCAGTTGCACATGCAGCAGCGGCATATCTGAATATTCCCCTTTACCGCTATATAGGCGGAGTCAATACATACACCCTCCCTGTTCCTATGATGAACATCATCAACGGCGGCTCGCACTCCGATGCTCCCATCGCATTCCAGGAGTTCATGATCCGTCCTGTGGGCGCTCCCTCTTTCCGTGAGGGACTGCGTATGGGTGCAGAGGTGTTCCACGCTCTGAAGAAAGTTCTCCACGACCGTGGACTGAGCACCGCAGTAGGTGACGAGGGCGGTTTCGCTCCCGCACTCAACGGTACCGAGGACGCTCTCGAGTCCATCATCGCAGCCATCAAGGCCGCAGGCTATGAGCCGGGCAAGGATGTGCGCATCGGTCTGGACTGCGCTTCCTCCGAGTTCTACAAGGACGGTGTGTACGACTACACCATCTTCGAGGGTGACAAGGGTGTCAAGAGGACTTCCGACGAGCAGGTTGACTACCTCGAGGGCCTTATCAGCAAATATCCCATCGACTCTATCGAGGACGGTATGAGCGAGAACGACTGGGACGGCTGGAAGAAGCTGACCGACCGTATCGGCTCCCGTTGCCAGCTCGTGGGTGACGACCTCTTCGTGACCAACGTAGAGTTCCTGGCCAAGGGTATCGAGAAGGGTTGTGCCAACTCCATCCTCATCAAGGTCAACCAGATCGGTTCCCTCAGCGAGACCCTCGACGCTATCGAGATGGCTCACCGTCACGGCTACACCACCGTTACCTCGCACCGCTCAGGCGAGACCGAGGACGCTACCATCGCCGACATCGCAGTGGCTACCAACAGCGGCCAGATCAAGACCGGCTCCCTCAGCCGCTCCGACCGTATGGCCAAGTACAACCAGCTCCTCCGCATCGAGGAAGAGCTCGGCAGCCTCGCAGTTTACGGCTACAAGCGCATCAAATAACAACGCGCATCACATACACGTCAGAAGCCGGTCCGTTTTGCGGGCCGGCTTTTTTTGTTCCGAAGGGCCTGGCTGTCCAGGTCAGCGTTTACACACTCCTTCGGAAGGAGTGGGATCTGGGAAGGGGTGGGATCTGACAGAAAAAAACGACGGCAGCCGTCCCGGATGGCGGGAGACTGCCGTTGTTCTGGCTTACGACTAGGGCTTTTAGCCGATGAAGTGGTAGTGCGGTCCGAAGCGCTCGAAGGCGGCGCGGTCCAGTTCCTCCTGGTGGTCGGGATGGGCTACGCTGATGATGGCCTTGGCTCTTTCCTGGAGGGATTTGCCGTAGAGGTCGACTGCTCCGTACTCGGTCACGAACCAGTGGATGTGGTTGCGGGTGGTCACGACGCCGGCGCCGGGAGTGAGGATCGGGGCTATCTTGCTGACGCCCTTGTTGGTCACTGAGGGCATGGCGATGATGGCCTTGCCGCCCTTGGAGAGGGATGCTCCGTAGACGAAGTCAATCTGTCCGCCTACACCGGAATAGAACTTGGTGCCGAGGGAGTCGGCGCATACCTGGCCGGTGAGGTCTACCTGCAGGGCTGAGTTGATGGCGGTCACCTTGGGGTTCTTGGCGATGACATAGGGGTCGTTGGTGTAGCCTACGTCCATCATGGCCACCATGGGGTTGTCGTCGATGAAGTCATAGACCTCCTGCGAACCCATGAGGAATGTCGATACCATCTTGCCTTTGTCGATGCCCTTCTCGGCTCCGTTGATGACGCCTTTCTTTACGAGGGGCAGTACGCCGTCGGCGAACATCTCGGTGTGGATACCGAGGTTCTTGTGGTCGCCGAGCTGTGCGAGCACTGCGTTGGGGATGGCTCCGATACCCATCTGGAGGGTGGCTCCGTCCTCAATCAGGGCGGCGCAGTTGCGTCCGATAGCGGCCTCGATGGGGGAAGGCTCGGAGAAATGGGCGGGCTCCAGCTCTGAGTCGCACTCCACGAATGTGTCTATCATCGACAGGGGGATGATGGCGTCACCCCATGAGCGGGGTACGTGCTTGTTTACCACTGCGATGACGTGCTTTGCGCACTCGACGGCTGCCAGTGAGGCGTCCACAGAGGTACCCATGGACACATAGCCGTGCTTGTCGGGAAGGGACACCTGGATCATGGCCACGTCGCAGGGCAGTACGCCGCTGCGGTAGAGCCTCTGGGTCTCGCTCAGGAAGATGGGGATGTAGTCGGCATATCCGGCCTGAACGTTCTTGCGGACATTGCCTCCTACGAAGAATGCCTGATGGAAGAAGATTCCCTCATATTTGGCATCGGTGTAGGGAGCGGGTCCCTCGGTGTGCAGGTGGTGGATCTTCACGTCCCTGAGTTCACCGGCGTCACCTCTGCGGCAGAGGGCATCGATCAGCACCTTGGGAGCTGCCGCAACACTGCTGAAATGAATATGGTCACCGGACTTCACGACCTTGACGGCCTCGTCCGCGCTTACAAAATGGATGTCTTTATGCATATTGCAGATTGTTGATAGTTAGTTTCAAAACAAGTCGGACGCAAAGTTAAGAAAATTTGATAAAAACTTACTAAATTTGTCTGAATAACACATACACTTTGAATATATGAAAAAGCTCACTGCAGTATTACTGCTTACTATTGTCACATTCTGCGTCCCGCTTATGGCTCAGGACGCGGACTGCCCATGGCAGGATCCCGGTGTAAACCAGATCGGCCGCGAGCCGATGCGGGCCCATTTTATCCCGTATATAAATGAAGATGCGGCGTTACGCCAGTTGGCATTGCCGGATGCGGAGCGTTTTGCCCTGAATCCGGAGACGGAACGCCGGATCTCTTTGGACGGAACATGGAAGTTCTTGTATTCCAAGAACAATGCGGAATGTCCGGAAGATTTCTATCGGACAGGATACAATACCCGTCGCTGGGATGATATAGAGGTGCCCGGAAGTTGGGAGCTTCAGGGCTTCGACGCGCCTATTTATACTGATACGCGCTATCCGTTTCCTCCGGACCCTCCATACGTGCCCGGGGACTACAATCCTGTAGGTGCCTATGTCCGGGAGTTCACCCTGCCGCGCGGTTGGGAGGATATGGATGTGTTCCTGGATTTCGAAGGGGTGGAGTCGGCCTTCTACTGCTGGGTCAACGGCGAGTTTGCCGGGTATAGCGAGGACAGCCGACTGCCGGCGCATTTCAATGTGACCGGGTTGCTGAAAAAGGGAAAGAACACTTTGGCAGTGAAAGTCTTCCGCTATAGTGACGGGTCTTATCTCGAGGGACAGGACTATTGGCGCTACAGCGGTATAGAGCGGAGCGTGTACCTGTATGCAAGGCCGCAGAGCAGGGTGGAGGACTTCTCTTTGAGCGCTCCCCTTGTGCATGATTACAGGGACGGGGACTTTGCCCTCAGGCTGCTGCTGCACGGAGCACAGGCCGGGCAGAAAGTAGCGGTAAAGGTGACTGACCCTCAGGGAAATGTCATCCTGAGTGAGGACAAGACCCTCTCGGGACCGGCAGATACAGTGATGACAGTGTCCCGGATGTTCAGCGACGTGCTGCCCTGGAACGCCGAGACCCCGAATCTGTATACGCTGACGGTAAGCCTGTCTGATTCCAGGGGCCAAAGCCTGGAGGCATTTGCCCATCCCTTCGGTTTCCGTACGGTGGAGATGTGGAACGGGCAGGTGCTGGTCAACGGAGTTCCGGTGCTGTTCAAGGGTGTGAACCGTCACGAACACAGTCCGGAGACTGGCCGTACTATCACGGTGGAAAGCATGCTGGAAGATATCCGGCTGATGAAGCAGTTCAATATCAATGCGGTGCGTAATTCTCACTATCCCAATAACTACCAGTGGTACTACCTCTGCGACAAATACGGTCTCTACCTTGTGGACGAGGCCAATCTCGAGACCCACGGCATGACCTTCCATCCCGACGGTACTTTGGCAGGCTATCCGGACTGGGAAGGAGCGTTCATCGAGCGTATGTCGCGGATGGTGGAGAGGGACCGGAATTTTACCAGCATAGTAATATGGTCTCTCGGCAACGAGGCCGGCTATGGCCCTAATTTCGAGACCATCTATCACTGGACAAAACGCAGTGACCCTTCCCGTCCGGTGCAGTATGAGGGAGGCGGATACGAGGGAGTATCGGATATCTACTGTCCTATGTATGCGAGGATATGGGCTCTGCGCCGCCATGTCAACCAGAGGGATGTGAGACCGCTGATTCTTTGCGAGTATGCCCACTCGATGGGTAACAGTACGGGCAACCTGCAGGACTACTGGGACCTGATATACAAGTACGACCAGCTTCAAGGCGGATTTATCTGGGACTGGGTGGACCAGACTTTCGCCATCAAGGATGAGGATGGCCGGGACATTGCCGGTTACGGCGGGGACATGGGCTACGTCGGTGTGCCGAATGATTCCAATTTCTGCGCCAACGGTCTTGTGGCCGCGGACAGGAGTCTGCATCCCCATATCTGGGAGGTGAAGAAGGTGTACCAGTACGTGCATTTCGAGCCTGTGCCGTTTACTTCGGACAGGGTGATGGTGGTCAACCGTCATGATTTCATTCCCCTGAGCCGTTACCGTCTGCGCTGGACGGTGGAGGCTGACGGCAGGACGTTCCGGGAGGGAGTGATGGATTTCCCGGATATCCCCGCCCGCAGCTCGGCCGAAGTGACCCTGCCGATAGGGGAGCTACCTCCTTTCAACGGGGAGTATTTCCTGAAAGTAGAGGCTGTGACGAGGGATGATGCCCCGATGGTGCCGGCCGGCCATGTGGCTGCGATGGAGCAGTGGAGGCTGCCGGTGGAGAGGGCCCTGCCTGAGCCTGAGCGGCTGCAAGGCGTCTTGAAGGTGGAGCGCGGTGACGGAGAGGTGGCGCTTGTCGGAGACGGCGGCTTCCGTATGGTTTTCGGAACTGACGACGGAGAGATGAAGGAACTTGTGTACGGAGGGGAAAATATGATCTTAGAGGGACTGAGGGCGAATTTCTGGAGGGCTCTCACGGACAATGACGTGGCATGCGGCACTCCCGGACGTTGCGCCATCTGGAAGGATGCGGGGGACAATGTCGTCCTGAAGGATCTCGGAATAGAGGAGATGGCCGGAGGACAGCAGGTGAGAGTGTCCGTAATCTATGATATGCCTGAGCAGGAGAGTTCGCTGCAGGTCGATTATCTTGTCAGACCTGAAGGTGCGGTGAAGGTGACGATGCACTTTGTTCCCGGCCGCAAGCCTCTGCCCGAGATGCCTGTTCTGGGTATGCGCATGGTCCTGCCGGCAGGGTATGACCGGATGACTTGGCTCGGACGCGGCCCTCAGGAGAACTACCCTGACCGTAAGACTGGTGCGGCTGTCGGACTCTACAGCGCCGGGGTATGGGAGCAGTTCCATCCTTACGTAAGGCCGCAGGAGACGGCTAACAAATGCGATGTGCGCTGGGCTGCGCTGCGGGATACTTCCGGCAGGGGACTGCTGGTCATAGGGGAGGAACCGCTGAATGTAAGCGCATGGAATTTCCCTCTGGATGATATCGCTTACGTGCCTTTTGACACGGAACGCCGTCACGGAGGCAGCATTGTCCCCAAGGATATGGTATGGCTCAATATCCTCCACCGTCAGACGGGAGTGGGCGGAGACAATACCTGGGGAGCGCAGGTACATTCTGAATATACCATCACGCCCCGTGAATGGGAATACAGTTTCACTCTTGTACCGCTCGGGGCCGGAAGTGATGCCTCGGAGATGGCAAGGAAAGTATGGTTTTGATTTAATTTGATCCGATATGAGAAGATATCCTGTTTTTTCAGTATTGACCTTGCTGGTGTCTCTGCTTGCTGTCTCATGCGGCAGCCGCGGAAGCGCCGGACTCAGGTATGATTTCGGGGACATCATCGATATAGTCCTGACACCGGATTCGACGGTCCGCAGGGCGGGATGCTTTACCGATGCCGGTTCCTGGATGGGATTTACCCTTCCGCAGAGAGACAGCCGGATCAACGGCTTCTGCGGACCTTTCAGCATAGAGCACCGTCTGTGGATGGCACAGGCGGCGGTAACTGTAGGATTTGCAGGGGATGAAGGGGTGATGCAGCCCGACTCCCTGACGTATTTCCCGGGAGAGGTGTTCATGTCCTCATCCTCGGAGGCTGGCAGGATGGAGCAGCGTATGGTGTTTGCGGACAGGACGACTGCCCTGCTGGCGGTGTCGGGGGATTCGGACGCCGGATTCGTGTTTGCCGGGAAGGGATGGAACAGCCGTGTGCGGCTGGGTATGCGGGAGAATACGGTGGTGGCGGAGCATCCTTCCGGAGAAACGGTGCTGCTGACTTTCAGCCCCGGAACGGAGGTCAGCTGCAGCGGGGACAACTATTCGGCACGTACTGCCGAAGGCTGCAGGAATACCTGGGTGGCAGTGTCATTCTGCTATGAAGGGGATGACGTGGAGGCGGTCCGGCAAAGTGCGGTTGCCATGCTGGACAGCCCTGAGCAGGTGGTGGAGTCCAACTTTGCCCGCTGGGAGGGGTATCTGAGCCGTGTCCTGCGGGACGACATGCCCCATGAGTACGACCGTGTCGCGGTCAAATCCGTGGTGACCCTGATCTCCAACTGGAGGGCTGCCCGCGGGGACCTTTTTCACGAAGGTGTGATCCCGAGCCATTCCGTGACGTATTTTACCGGATTCTGGGCATGGGACAGCTGGAGGTTCTCGGCGGCCCTGGCCCGGTTTGCCCCGGAGCTGGCCCGGAACAATATCAGGGCCATGTTCGACTATCAGCTGCCGGACGGAATGGTCATCGACTGCATCTACACCGACAGCCGCTGGAACAATGCCCGCGACAGCAAGCCACCTCTTGCCTGCTGGGCCGTGGATGAGATATTTACCTACAATCAGGATACGGCCTTTGTCCGGGAGATGTATCCCAAGCTGCTGAGCTACTACAAATGGTGGTTTGCCAAGCGGGACCACAACGGCAACGGCATGTGCGAGTTCGGCTCTACGGACGGCACTCTCGAGGCGGCCGGCTGGGAGAGCGGTATGGACAACGCGATACGTTTCGACGGGGCATCCATGCTGCGCAACGGGCCGGATGCCTGGAGCCTTGACCAGGAGAGCGTGGACCTGAATGCCTACCTGGCCTTCGAGGCCCGGCTGCTCAGGAAGTTTGCGGCCCTGATCGGGGAGGAGTTCGATGCTCCGGATTACAGTGCGGATGTGGCGGATTATTTCTTCGATGAAGAGATAGGGTATTTCTGCGACAGGAAGATAGCGGACGGCAGCTTTATAGCCGAGCCGGCCTGCGAGGGATATACCCCGTTCTGGGTCCGGATTGCCTCGGACGAGCAGATGTCCCGGGCCTTGAAGCTGCTGACCGATACGTCCAAATTCTCCACCTATATTCCTTTTCCTACGGCTGCCGCCGACAATCCCAAATGCTCTCCCGACGGTTACTGGCGCGGCCCCATCTGGCTAGACCAGACCTATCAGGCCATCCGCGGACTGCGCAACTACGGATACGGGGATCTGGCCGACGAGTACACCCGTCAGGTATTCGACCGCTGTCAGGGCCTTACCGGAGATGCGCCGATTCACGAGAACTACGGTACGCATACCGGCCAGCGGCTGCAGGCTTCGCATTTCAGCTGGAGCGCTTCGCATCTGCTGATGATGTACGAGGATTACGGTAAATAATCAGTCGAGTCTGACGAGCTCGTAGGTCTGGCTGCCCATGCCGATGGCTTCCGCGTGGTCGAGGGTGTGCATGCCGTTGCGGGAGTCGATGCGCTCGATGAGGTGTATCTTGCCGTGGTCATCGGAGGAGCGGACCAGGTCGGTGCAGGCTCTGTCGAGGGCTACCGGGTCGAGGGAGGCGAGGATGCCGATGTCGCCCATCCGGGGATCTTCGGGGGAGGAGTCGCAGTCGCAGTCCACTGACAGGTTGTTGGCCACGCTGATGTAGAGGATGTTGTCACCGCAGTGATCCGCTACGGCCTTGGCAGCCTCGGCCATTGTCTCGAGGAATTCCTCCTGAGTGGGATTGCCCCAGTTCTCGGTGCTGGTACCGCCCGAGTGGATCCAGCGCTTGCCGTTGGAGGAGGCTATACCGATCGACATGTTCTTTATCGCTCCGCCGAAGCCGGCCATCGCATGCCCCTTGAAGTGGGAGAGGATGATGGTGAAATCGTAGTTGAGGTAGTGCGAGCCCACGATGTCGTACCCGATGTGCGAGCCGCCTTCCACAGGCAGACGCACCTCTCCTTCGGAGTCCATGATGTCCACGTCGGCAATAGCCGTGAATCCGTGGTCCTCAGCTGCTTTCCGGTGTGCCTCGGTGTTTGCCCGGTCTCCGCCGTAAGCGGTGTTGCACTCCACTATAGTGCCGTCAACTTTCTGCACCAGGTCCTTGATCAGGGATGGCTGCAGGAAATTGTGTCCGCCCGGCTCTCCGGTGGATATCTTGACGGCCACCTTGCCGGTCACCTCGCGGCCCAGAGCCTCGTATATTCTCACCAGGTTCTCAGGGTTTATCTCCTCGATCATGTAGACTACGGGCACAGCGGAGGATGCGCTGTCGCCGTCATTGCCGCTTCCGCCTGTTGTCTGGTTGCCGGTGCCGGTATTCTGACCGCCGGATGCCTGCCCATTGGACGCGCAGGCCACCGACCCTGCCGCCAGCAGGGCGATGATTGTCGTATAAACAGCTCTTCTCATAAATGTAGATTTTAACAGGTACAAAATTACTTCTTTCCGAACGGCTGCAGTTGCATGGATTACATGAAAAATTACCAATTTCACGGAAATTGGGTAATGCCCACTTTACGATATGGTTTATGTCCGATTCACGATATACATTACTTGAATACGATATTCCAATACTTGAAATAAGATATTTCTTCTTATTTTTGTGCATAATAAAATGAGTAGGAAAGACAAAGATATTGCCCTTTTCGTTGCGTTCTGCATTGAAGAATACGGTGCCGCCAAGGGATTGACCGGCGGACAGGTGCTTGACTTGTTTTCGCAGTACGGTGTTATCGATTATCTCAGCAAGTGCTATGAGCCGCTTCACACACAGGGCCGCCGGTGGCTGATGGATGAGATAGACGAGTTTATTGCAATAAGAAAAAATAAAAAGGCATGAAGATATATCACGGCAGTTTGGAGGTGGTAGATCATCCTGTGATACTCCGGCCTAACCGTAAACTGGATTACGGCGAAGGGTTCTATACTACGACCTCTTGGGAACAATCCAAAGAATGGGTAGAAAGACGTATGCTTGAGAAGCAGTCCCAGTATGGTTATGTGAATGTGTATGAGTTTGACGCTGAAAGAATGCCGGAATTCAAAAGCCTCATATTCTCTGAACCAAACAAGGAGTGGGCAGAGTTTGTCATGGCCAACAGAACCCAAAAAGGGTTTACACATGATTACGATATAGTGTATGGTCCGGTCGCCAACGATAGAGTGTACCTTCAGTTTGGCTTATATGAGGCTGGTGCCATCAGCATCGAGACTCTTATACGTGAGTTGAAAACTTACAAGTTGGTTGACCAATACCTTTTCCATACAGAAAAGGCGTTGACATCCCTGTATTTTGTTGATGCGGTTAAAATTGAAAAATGATATGTTCCAAGTTGATCAAAGTAATCTCCACCTGCTTCTGCCCGGAAAGGTGAGTTGGCTGGTGGAATATCTGCATGATGATTACGGTTTCACTCTACAGGAAAGCCTGAACCGCATCTATCATTCGGAACTTTACAGGAAACTGTCGACCGAGAATACCAAATATTGGCATTTGGGACCTGTGGACTTGTATGAAGAGTTGAAAATGGAATTATAAAATTCAGATCATCGGGGAAAATAAGTGTCCCCCGAAATGTAAGTCCCTTCCCGCAGGTGTACCATTTCCCCGTCTCTGCCGGGCACCTGCGACGGAGAATACCGCCAAAACACCCCGTACATGCTTTCTGAGGCGTATCGGCAGGATGAACGCCTTCGAAGACGAACCAAAATGGGCAAATATGGTACATCTGCGACCCACAGATCATGACGGGCCCCAGCAGCAATCCCACTCCTTCCGAAGGAGTAGGGGAAACGTGCGATATGACGACTCCTTTCGAGGGAGTCAGGCCTTGAATGTATGAAAATAATCTCTATCTTTGTCGCGTTTGTTGTGAAGTTGGTGTAATGCGTTTATTGTTAAGGTTTTGTACGATTGCGGAAGAAGGTGTGGCAGTTCCTAAAATAGGAGAGGCGGCTGAGTCACTCATCACTTGTGTGGCTCCGAGGAGCAGAACGGTTTTCTCACTTTCTTTTTGTATTTGTTGTGTTTTGTCGTAAATAGGAAATCATGAGAGATTTCGCAGCAATAGATTTCGAGACGGCCAATAGGGAGCCGTCCAGTGTGTGCAGCGTGGGGCTTGTGGTGGTCCGCGACGGGGAGGTCGTGGACCGCTTCTACAGCCTCATCCGTCCCGAGCCGGAGTATTATTGCTACTGGAACACCCGCGTCCATGGCCTTACGAGGGAGGACACCGCTGAGGCTCCGGTATTTCCGCAGGTGTGGGAGAAGGCTGCTCCGCTTATCGGAGGACTGCCGCTCGTGGCTCACAACAGCCGTTTCGACGAGGGGTGCCTGCGGGCGGTGTTCCGTACCTACTGCATGGACTATCCGGATTATACTTTCCATTGCACCTGCATTGCCTCCAGGCGCGTATTCGGGCGGGAACTGCCGAACCACCAGCTGCAGACTGTCGCGGCCCGCTGCGGTTTTGACCTGACGCGGCACCATCACGCGCTGGCGGATGCGGAGGCCTGCGCCGCCATTGCCCTCAGAATACTGTAGACCTCGACGGCGGTTTTTTTGCTTCAGGGGAATCTTTGATTGATGGTTTATCTTGATTATCAATGATTTAATAGAATTGAAAAGTGCCCTGTTCTGGTTTGAAAGCCGAACGGGGCACCTTTGTGTTTCGCAAGTCGTTGAAGGTAAGCACTTTTGTTGTAAAATGCATTCCCTGACTTTCCGGAAAACACCAATCATAAGGCCGGCATTGGCAGCTGCTCTCCGGTTGTGGTGTCAGGCTGCGAGTCTTATGATATAAAGTTCCTGTTCTCCCGGATTCTCGTTACATTTGACTTTGTCATTTATACTGTTCACGCCTCGGCAGTGCAAATTGAACAAGTTCATTTGCATTGCTCTCGGCTTCCGCGTATATTTGCAGAGTAATCAATAGGAGGAGAAAAGATGAGAGTATCAGCGTCAATGGAGAACCTGTGGCGGTATATCGACTCGCTCTCACTGAGTAAGCGCAACCGTGAGTGGCTGGCAGGCAAACTGTTGGAGGACTCACAGGATATGCTGGAGGAGCCGCAGGAGGAGTATATCAGCAAGGAGGAAGTTCTTGAGAAGATTGATTCGGGGCTGAAGGATATGAAGGCCGGCAATACAATGTCAGCCAGAGAGTTGTTGGAGGAACTTCGTCATGAATTATAGGATAGGTGTATCAGCTACGTTCAAGAAAGATATCAAGCATCTTGGTAAACGCTATCCGTCAATTGTAGACGATTATGCGCATTTGCTTGAGGAGTTGGAAGCCAATCCAAATCTTGGAACGGACCTCGGAGGCGGTCTGCGGAAGATCCGTATATCCATCGCATCCAAGGGCCGTGGAAAGAGCGGCGGTGCGAGAGTTATTACGTTCTCGGTGATAATATCAGTGGAAGAGACAGAGGTCAACCTGCTTACTATCTATGACAAATCCGAGCGGGAGTCTATCAGCCGTGCGGAGATCGAGCATCTTTTAGAGAAAAACGGATTGAGGTAAAGCCCCGCTCAGATGATGCGGTCGCCGCAGGTCTTGCGTCCGCAGTTACGGCAGTGCGAGGCCGGCACCGCCATCGCCATTAAAGATACTGTAGGAGATTTATAGAAAATAAGGACTATGCAAATGCGCGATAACGAACCGGCCGTCCGCGTAGGGACTGGCATCTCCGGGACTTCCCGTGTCGTATGGCTGGACGTGGTGCGTCTGGTGGCGATGTTTACGGTGGTGTGCTGCCACTGTACAGATCCGTTCAATTTTTATCCGGGGACGGCTCCGGATATCGGACGGATCAAGTTGTGGGGAGCGGTGTACGGGGCTTTCCTCAGGCCGTGCGGGCCGCTTTTCGTGATGATAACAGGGGCTTTGCTGCTGCCTGTCTCGACCTCTGCACCGGTGTTTTACAAGAAGCGTATTCCGAGGGTGCTGTGGCCTTTCCTGCTGTGGTCTGTGCTGTATGCCCTCTTTCCCTGGCTGACCGGGGTGCTGGGCCTTGCGCCTGAGACCATGCAGGTGTTTTTCCCTTATTCGGGGGAGGAGGCCATGCGGCAGAGCTTGGGGGTGTCGCTCGGCTATGTCGCCGGGATTCCGCTCAATTTCTCGCCCATTGCCGTGCACATGTGGTATATTTACCTCCTTATCGGACTGTACCTGTATCTGCCGGTATTTTCCGCCTGGGTGGAGAAAGCTTCCAGGAAGGCGCAGCGCAATTTCCTCGCAGTGTGGGCAGTGACGCTGTTTATTCCCTATTTCCAGGAGTTTGTGGACGGTTATCTGTGGGGCACCTGTTCCTGGAATGCTTTCGGGATGCTCTACTACTTTGCGGGTTTCAACGGGTATCTGCTGCTGGGGCATTATCTGAGAAATACCGAGTGGAGCCTTGGAAGGACGATAGCGCTCGGGATTCCGCTTTTTGCGGCCGGATATGCGGTGACTTTCTTGGGATTCCGCTTCATGACCGCAGATCCTGACTGTACGCCCGAGGGACTGGAGCTGTTCTTTACGTACTGCTCTCCCAACGTGCTGGTAATGACCCTGCCCGTGTTCATGCTGTGCAAGAAGGTCCGGGTACGTTCCGTCTCGGTGCGCAATGCCTTGGCAGACCTGACAGCCTGCGGTTTCGGAGTGTATATGATACATTATTTCCTTACCGGACCGTCTGTGGCCCTGGCCCGTGCAGCACACATCCCGATAGCCCTGCAGATTCCGGCCGCCGCCGTGCTGGCATTCGCGGTGTCGTGGATAGTCGTGCGCCTTATCCGGAAGGCTGCCGGCAGCAAGGCCCGTTATATCGTGGGTTGATGGGGAAAGTTGAAAAAATGGCGGGTCTGTGGAGATTTGATGTATCTTTACGGCTCCAAATTCAAGAAATATGAGCAGAAACGAGATGACTTCGAGGCAGGCCAAGCTGGAGGCTTTCGGCCGCCTTTTAGATATACTGGACGAGCTTAGGGAGAAATGCCCTTGGGACCGCAAGCAGACTACCGAGTCCCTTCGTCCTCAGACGGTTGAGGAGACTTACGAACTTAGTGACGCTATCCTGCGCGGAGACGGAAAGGAGGTGTCCAAGGAGTTGGGCGATGTGCTCCTGCATGTGGTCTTCTATGCGAAGATAGCCTCGGAGAAGGGCGAATATGATATTGTGGACGTGATCAACAGGCTGTGCGACAAGCTGGTCTACCGCCACCCCCATGTCTTCGGACAGGTGCATGTGGACGGGGCCGACCAGGTGGTGCAGAACTGGGAAGAGCTGAAGACAAAGGAAAAGGACGGCAACAAGCGGGTGCTTTCGGGCGTACCTGTTACCCTGCCGCCGCTGCTGAAGGCCTACAGGATGCAGGACAAGGCCAGGGCCGTGGGCTTCGATTGGGAGGAGCGTTCCCAGGTCTGGGACAAGGTAGGGGAGGAACTCGGGGAGTTCCGCTCCGAGCTGGACAGAATGGACAGTGCTGATCCCAAGTCGGTTGAGAGGGCTGAGGGAGAGTTGGGAGATTTCCTGTTCTCGGTGGTCAATGCGGCAAGGCTCTACGACCTGAATCCGGATACCGCCCTGGAGATGACCTGTGCCAAGTTCCGCCGCCGTTTCACCTATTTGGAGGAGCATACCATCCGTCAGGGCAGGTCCTTGAAGGATATGACGCTGGCGGAGATGGATGCGCTTTGGGAGGAGGCCAAGGCACTTGAAAGTGCAGACGGACAGGGAAATAGTCAGAAAGAGTAGAACGGTCTGGGAAATCGTCCGGTATGGAACATTCAGCAAATAATCCGGGAGCGGATATCCGGGAAAGCGGCACTGGATCTGGGCGGAGGCAAAGTCAGCAGTGGCAGGAGAGAACGGCTTTGTTGTTAGGGGAGGAGGCTCTTCAGAGGCTGAGGGAGGCGGTCGTTGTGGTGGCCGGCCTGGGCGGAGTAGGGGCCTATGCGGCGGAGATGACAGCCAGGGCCGGGGTAGGACGGATGGTGCTCATCGACTCGGACCGGGTGGGGGAGAGCAACAAGAACCGGCAGCTGCTGGCCATGAACTCAACGCTCGGAAGGCTGAAAACGGAGGTGATGGCGGAAAGGCTGCTGGACATCAATCCAGCGCTGCAGCTTGTCACGGTGGCGGAATATCTGACCGAGGACAATGTACCTGCCATTTTAGAGGGTGCTCTTGAAAAGATGTCACCGGATTTCCTCATTGATGCGATAGATACCCTTGCTCCGAAGATTGCCCTCATCTCCCATTGCGTCCATAACGGCATACCGCTGGTGTCCTCGATGGGCGCGGGAGCCAAGCTGGACGCTACGAAAGTGCGCCTGACCGACCTCTCCAAGTCCTATAACTGCCCGCTTGCCTTCATCCTGCGGAAGAAACTCCGCAAGATAGGCATTACCAAGGGATTTCCGGTAGTGTTCTCGGAAGAACTGCCAGAGCGGGACGCGATCGTGCCCACAGAGGGCGAACGCAACAAGAAGTCCCAGGTCGGGACTATCTCATACTTGCCGGCAGTATTCGGATGCGTCTGTGCCCAGGCTGCAGTCAGGCATATTACCGCTCGGTAAAAGTGCTTAAAGCGCTTACCGCAACGGCACCGAATCGCGGGATTTGCTGCCGTTGTGGAATAGGACTGCACGAGGAATCGGCTCTGTGCGGCTTCTCGCAGGGGGAGCAGCGGTATGTGCTTGCCACAACGGCACAGAATCGCGGTATTTGCTGCCGTTGCGGAATGGGGCTGCACGAGGAATCGGCTCTGTGCGGCTTCTCGAAGGGGGAGCAGCGGTATGTGCTTGCCACAACGGCACCGAATCGCGGTATTTGCTGCCGTTGTGGAATGGGACCGTACGTGGAATCGGCTCTGTGCGGCTTCTCGAAGGGGGAGTAGCGGTACATTCTTGCCACAACGGCACAGAATCGCGGAGTCTGCTGCCGTTGTGGAATGGGGTGAGATTGGGAGGACAGTAATTATCCCCATGCCGTACAACATAATGTTGGCAAATATGATGTTATGCGCTCAATTACAAACTTTAAGCCGCACAAATCTTTCCAGTTCCGAATACGCTAAAATGGCTTTTGCATTTTAAATAAAGCCTCAAGCAAAGCTCAAATAGTCCGCGGAAATTCCCCAATAAAATTGTCTTTACTTTGGGGGCTGACTAAATCGACGCCCAATCGAACCAGTAGTCAGCCGGATATCTCCAGCTGTCCTCCAGGCATTCCGGATACCTTTTGCCGGAGAGGACCATCAGTACCGAGCCCGGTTCCTCCGCCCTGAGGCAGTTGGCATAGCCGGCCGGTACGCAGATGATTTCGCTTTTCCGTTCCGATATCCGGCGTATCTCCGGCCTCAGGCTTTTGGAAGGATGCTCCCAGTCATCCGGAGCCACAAATGCCATCGTGAAGCTACCTGCCACGCACTGGAACCATTTCCGCTCGAACTGATGTCCGTGCCAGCCCCGGACCAGGCCGGTGTCCACATTCCGTATAAAATAGTACCGCTCGACCCCCTCGAATGAAAATGTATTCATCGAATGGATCGTGCCTCGGTAGTCGTTGAAGATTTCGCCTTGGATTACCTTTATCGGTTCAGTCGCTGTCATTCAGTTTAGTCGTCAGTATGTTAGTCTGTTAGTCTGTTCATAGGGATGCTGTCTCCTCGGCCGTAAGTCCGGTAATCCCGGGCAATGACTTCCGGCGCAATGCCTTCGGACTTCATGCCGCGGGCGTTCCTGAGGCGTTCCTCCTCACGGCCTTTCATATAGTTCTCCGCTATTGCCGGTTTATGTCCTTCGGCCCGCCCCTCAATTCTTTGCGCTTCTATGGCTTGATCATCTGTCATGATGTCGTCGATGTAGGTTCTATAGGCATAACGCTCACCCTGTGATAAAGAATTATACTTAAGGCATACACTTGCCTCTGCCAGCCCTGGAGTTTTACTGTCAGGAGTGATGGCTGTGTCTTTAAGGTAATGCATCTCATGAATGTTTTGGATTTCGATGATGATGATTTCCCCTCTTGTGTTGAGAACCTTTATGTCCAATCTGTTGTACTTATCCTCTATAATTCGTGGCTCTCCGTGGTTCTCCAGTATCTCTAAGATGGTAATCGGTTCCCCGATAAACACCGTAAGGAAGCCCTCCAGCACCCCGAAATTGGCCTTCTGCCTAAGCAGCCGCTTGATGGCCCAGTCAAACCTGACGTACCTGTCCTTCATATTTCCCATATCGTCCTCCTTTTCGGCAAAGTTAAGTATTATTCTGCGGACTCTTGTGCCGCAAACGTAAAAGCTTCGCACAACCGACTTCACCGCCATGGTGCGTCATCCGGAAATACAAGTGGCACGGCAAAACGTAACAGGAGGTTGGCTGGATATCTTCTAAATAGGAAAACAGCTGGTAACTCTCGAAGGGTCCAGCAGGATGCTTCTGTACAAGTGCTTGAAGTTCAGTAGTCTTTGGAAAATGCTTCTGCTGGACTGGGGGTAAAATTGCTGTTTTGTGGCAAAAAGTACAGGGTCCGGCAAAAATTGAAAAAATATGTATCTGAAAATAAGTATATTAGATTTTAGGGTGATGCTGGACATTCCAGAAGAAGAAGTCCCAGGAGGGCCCTATTCCGACTTGAATACCAAGTTACTTGCTGTACTTCATCAGGCTTATTACTGCCCAGCAAGTGATGTAATAGATACTGGCCGGCAGTGAGCATTTTTCTATTTTTCGCAGGACATTCCACTGCGGTTTAATTACCTTTTTCTTGTTTCCGGTTACCGAACTCTTCCGTAACCTGTAGTCGACCAGGATATCCTTGTTTCCAATGGCAACAATATTATTCTTTTTGAGCATATCAAGCCAGAATACGTAATCGTCCCTTAGGCTCCCCATCTTTTCATTAAAATAGATTTCACCGGTTTTTTCTTTGTCATAAATAGCCGCGGAAGGAAAAATTGGACATGTTCTGAGCAATGACCGGTATGTTACATTCGATGGTACAATATATGGTCGTAGTATTTCTTCTTTTGTTTTTTCATCAATCCTTCGGTATGATGAGAAAACAAGAGTCGCTTGTTTGTTATCCATATAAGCAAGCTGTCTCTCAAGATATTCAGGATGCCAAAGATCATCTGAATCAAGGAATGCAATATACCTTCCTTGTGCTGCTTTCAATGCGATGTTTCTCGAACCTGAGGAACCTTTGTTGACAGTGCTTTTGATCAATTTTATTCTCGGGTCACTGAAAGACTCAACGACTTTGATACCCGCACCTTTATCCGGAGAGCAATCATCAACGATAATCATTTCCCAGTTGCAGTAAGACTGCTTAAGTACTGATTCTATGGTTTCCCCTACAAAGGCTGCACCTTTGTACATAGGCGTGATAATCGATACCAATTCTGATTTCATATATAAAATATCTAAAAGTTTTATAATCTTCGGGAAAGATTCAAGGCATTCTGCACAACCTGATGCATATCATAGTATCTGTATTCTGCAAGTCTGCCTCCGAATATGAATTTGTTTTGTGCGTCTGCAAGTACCTTATATTTTGCATACAGAGAACTGTTCTTGTCGTCGTTGACCGGATAATAAGGCTCGTCACCGGGTTTCCATTCTTTGGAATATTCTTTAGAGATTACAGTATCCGGTTGGGTGCCGAATTCAAAATGCTTATGCTCTATGATCCTTGTATATGGTGTCTCGGAATCGGTATAGTTGATGACTGCATTTCCCTGAAAGTTAGAAACCCCGGTCAATACCTCCGTGTTGAAAAAAACTGTCCTGTATTCCAGATGGCCGAATCTGTATCCGAAGAACCGATCTATCTCACCTGTATATATTACCCGGTCAGTTAAGGAGTCAAAATAATCGCGGTCATCGAAATAATCGGTAGATGTGCGGACATCTACGTTTTCAAGGAGTTTCCCGATAAGACGGGTGTAGCCTCCTATCGGGATGCCCTGATAGTTGTCGTTGAAGTAATTATTGTCGAAAATAAGTCTTACCGGCAGTCGTTTTATGATAAATGCCGGCAGTTCTGTAGCTTTGCGTCCCCATTGCTTTTCTGTATACCCCTTTATCAGTATTTCATAAATGTCTTTTCCGACAAGAGATATCGCCTGTTCCTCCAGATTTTTTGGTTCAACAATGCCGGAGTTCCTACGCTGCTCTTCTATCTTTTCTTTTGCCTGTTCGGGAGTTGTTACTCCCCACATCTGATAGAAAGTGTTCATATTGAAGGGAAGGTTGTACAGTCGCCCTTTATAATTTGCTACCGGCGAGTTGGTATAACGGTTGAATTCCACGATGGAGTTGACAAAATCCCAGACTTCTTTATTGCTGGTGTGGAAGATATGGGCTCCATATTTGTGAACGTTGATGCCACATATATTCTCAGTATAAACATTACCGCCTATGTGCGGACGCTTGTCTATAACAAGACATTGTTTTCCTTTGCGTTTGAGGCAATATGCCATTACGGCTCCGAACAGTCCGGAGCCGACGATGAGGTAGTCGTATTTCATATGATTTTAACTTTTATCAGCAGAATATTTCAGATATTCCTCAAATACTATATTCCATTTGCTGTATATTGTTTCTGGAAGATAGTCTTTTTGTATTTCTTTTGCCTTTTCCCCGTATTCTTTTCTTAATTCTGAATTAGATAGCATTTTGATAATTGCCTCCTGCAGGCCTGCAGAATCGTTCATTCTTACTAAAATGCCTCTATCGTTTTTAAGAATGTCCGCCGGACCTTCCGGACAATCAAATGAAATAATAGGCAAACCACAGCTGGCAGCTTCTATAAGAACCATGGAGAATCCTTCGTATCTGGATGACAGTATGAATAATGAGGAATGTAGGTATTCGTTCATAATATTTGAAGTTGTTCCTTTAAAGAAAACGTGATTGGACAAACCTAATGATTCTGACAATGCTGTCAACTCATTATGCAGATTCCCTTCTCCATAGATGTCAAGCTTCCAGTCTGGGAATAATTTAAAAACAGGGGGTAAAATATTTAACAGAATATCGTAGCCTTTTTGATATGAGAGTCTGCCGGCACAAATAATTCTTTTGTATTCCAAAGAAGAACTTTGTTCTGTTTGAAAAGGTAAGGGATTAGGAATGTAAACGACATTTTCCAGATACTTTGAAAAATGTCGTCTATCATTTTGTGTGAGAACGGCCACCCGGTAGAATTTCTTATAGGCTACAGTTCTAATCATTTTTACTATTCCCTTATAATAATTATGGTAGACGTGCTCACAGGCGATGGCCTTTTGGGCATATCCAGAGAGCCATGTAATAAAACTGACAGGGAATCCATGGCTCATTATTAAATCAAAATTATGCGTTTTAAGATATTTCTTTAAATTTAAAATAATTGAACAAAACATCAATAGTCTCGATATGCCACCCTGTTTTTGCACAGCATAGTTTTTATTGCTTAGGTATTTTATGGACACACTTTTATTAAAATGATAGTTGACAGTGTCATGGGCTTTAAATAGCGAAACAATCTCAACACTGTGGTTATGTTGTATAAAAGTGTTGGTTAGGATGCTTGATACCCGTTCAATTCCTCCTATCGAAGTGATATCTGCGATAATAAATATAATTTTCATATGTAATATAGCAATTCAACTTTACTTACGTCTTATAATTAGAACCAAGTGTATGGATATTTTATATAGAAAAGGAAAATATTTTAGAAGAATAGCTGAAAAGGAGTTGAGAACACCTGTATTATGTCCAGAACAGTAATTCATTGCTCTCATGAAAACGTCATTATTTACCGCTTTATTAAAAATATCTTTTGCGTTTTTATTAAAAATTGACATGAAGGCATATTTATGCATTATACAGTTTGTAACCCATTTAAATATCAGTATGTTAAATTCACGAGAAGTTGTTGTGATGCCTGTTTCGTTATTTTTTGCTAACTTGTAAGATTGGTTTATGAAGTGCAGAACATCTAAATCTTTATTTCGTATGAGATGGCCAATGCTGGATGTGTTGTTCAAGGTATAAAAATATGGATATATAGGTAGGACTGAAACTGTTTGTGCTGCATTGAATGACATAAGACAGAAATACATGTCTTCATAGATAAAACCTTCTTCAAACAATATGTTATTTTTGATTAAAAACTCTTTCCTGAAAATCTTGTCCCATGCATTAGTTCTAAAAGTTCCATTGTTTATTGCATATTTAAAGTATTCATAACCTGATTTCTTATTAAAAAATTTGAGATTCTTTGGGCTTTGAACCTGTTTTTCCCCATAATTATTATATCGACCGAAACATAGAATATCAACATTATGCTCAAGAATGTATTTATATAGTTCCAATGATTGCTTAGAATCAATATAGTCATCTGAATCTATGAACCAGACATACTCTCCGGAGGCAAGTTCAAGCCCTCTGTTTCGTGCGGCGCTAAGGCCTTGATTTCTTTGAAAAATATATTTGACATTACTATGTTTTTTTATAAAATCAAGGATTATAAATTCTGATTTGTCTGTTGATCCATCATTGACAATAATGACTTCACTGTCTATCTGCAGAAGTGACTCTATGGACTTCAGGCATCTGTCAATATAATTTTCAACATTGTAAACAGGTACGATTATAGAAAGTTTCATGATATAAATTCGAACGGTGAACAGTCATTGTTGCCAATATAAATCATTCCAAAAAAGTATGCTGAGTATAGGGCCAGCAAGAATATGGCGATACAAGAATTCATTAAATTTCGTTTTCTGGCGAGATAACAGAATAAAAAACTTAGAGTAATTATTCTGAAGGAAATAAAAAGAAATGATATCCTGCTGAGTAACATATTGTATTGGAAGATATTGGCAAGTATGAAACCAACAAAGAATACAAAGTACGAAATTTTAAAAAAATTATCTTTTTCAAAGAATGTGAAGAGTTTTTTACTATACATAATGACTATTAAGTCTGAAATTCCTTTAACAATTATTCCTGTTCCACTGCCTCTTTCCATTTCCCATGTCAGCACTGAAGCCCCGTACTTTCCATAGGCCGTATTTTCAAGGAGGCTCAGTGATATATTTGCTATTAGTTCAGTAAGGAATTCTGAAAACACAAAAGAAATTAGCCATAATGATAGTTGTAACCGCAGAGATTTAAAAATGTTTATTGAGGGCCATATATAATAAATCGGCAAAAATAATAGTGCAGAATAATGAAAACCAGAAGCAAATACTATGCATAATAGAAAATTTAACAAATGTCGTTTTTCTATAAATTGTAGGCTATATAATAAAATTGAAAATGCTATAGCCTGTCTTTGTATATTCAAGTATTGAAAAAGAAAACCCGTGAAAAAAATGAAAATTATAACCCATGGAAAGATAAGTCTTCTTTTTTCAAAAGTTTTATATATGAAGAAAAAAAAGATTAGATTCAATAAAATTTGAACAACATGGTATGGTGTTCCAAGGTGGAAGCATATAAAATATATGGTGCTGAATATATACTCTATATTTCCATCGTAAATTGATGACCATTTTTGAGATTCATACATTTGCTCATATGAAAAATAATCAACACCAACACCATATCTTAGACCTAAAATTATGCTCAGAAGCAATATAGGAGTATAATAGCTTATAGAATTAATAACTATAGTGCTGTTATTATGATGATTAGAAGGTTTTACCATCGGTATGGAAAATACCAGCATTACAGCTAACAAAAAAATATAGATATAAAATGCAAGAATCATCTTATAATTATAAGATAACTAATGTTCAAAATGTCTATTATTATTTAAAGACTCTTTTAAATAAATTGTAGCAAATTTTTGCAAAATTTTGTCCCATATATCTTTCTACAAGCATGTAAATTTTCTTTTTATTTGATAGCCAGCTTCCAGCAAAATGGTGAATTGTGTATGTGTATTCAGTTAAGTAAATTTTGCCATTATGGTATGATTTAGGACAAAAATAATCTTTGGGGTAGATGGTGATAAGATCTTGAAAATCCTGAAAAGAATTGTCTTGCCTTAACCCTTTAGATATCATGTAATTGGTGATTATTTGCACATTTGTTGTCAAGTCAAAATTACCATTGATTATAAAATGACGGTTGTTGTAATATAAAAGATTTTCTTTTGCCCAAGAACCACCAGCAATACTAGCCATGATGCCTGTCGGCACATTTTTTTCATCTTCAAATCCTGAAAAAGCTGTGTGACATAGGAATTTATCTAGAGGTTTTAGCACTTCTACATCGGTGTCCATATAAATCCCACCTTCATGATACAAGGCATACAGTCTGACGTAATCAGTAACAAAGGCATATTTTTTTGCATTGTATGCTTCTTTTACATATGTGTTGGAATTTAGGTCAAAATTATCTTCGTTCCATTCCTTTATCTCATAATCAGGAAGATATTTATGCCATGATGCAATGCATCTCTGTGCTAATTCAGGCAACGGTTTTCTTCCGAACCAGCAGTAGTGTATCCTTTTGGGAATCATTGTGCAAATTTTAATTTAAAGAACCTATATAGTGAATAAAATGGCTTGATAAATAAATTGAATAGTAGGAGCATTTTTATTTTTATATATAATGGCATTCTTTTGATTTTTGATGTTTCACTATATACATATTCCCATTTAGGCATGATGACATTCAAGTCAAAGTGTTGTTTGAATAATTGGTATGCTTGATCTCCGAATTCTTGTCGTTTATTAATAGGGTAAGAGAAAAAATCTTGTATTATTTGTTTGAATGACTGTCTTTTGTAGAACATAGTATCATCTCCGCCAATTGCATTCTTGTCCTTTTCAGGTTCTGAACCCCAAAAGCCGAATGCGTATTTTTGGTATAATCCTGATGCCATTATTGTCGGTCTGTGGTGTGATGCTGCAATAAGCATTGTTGTACCAACACCAATATATAAAGAACACTTTGAGTATATTTCATCTAATTCATTTCCGGTAACAGTCCCTAACAATTTGATGACATCTTTTTGTAACGAGATATTTATTGAATTTGCCAATTCAAAGACTTCTTGTTTCAATGGCCCGTCGCCAATTATAAATAGAGAAATGTCCTTTTTGATTAAATTTTTTTCATGTAAATAAGCAAAGTCTTTAACAAGATATTTAATATACATTTTGTCAGGAGCGAGTCTTGCGACTGTCAATATGTATTCAGGATTAGGTTTTTTTAGTGATTTTGATGTATGTATGTATTCTTCAAGAGGTATCGGTATAATAGTCGGATGTAATTTTTGTTTACATTTTTTTTCAATGTATGCGTTCATCCGACTAGTTAATGTATAATACTTGCCAATACTGTTCAATATCCTTGTTATTATTATCAGTTCAATATTTCTATTGTAGGAAAGTTCAGAAAGGACATTTAGCAAAAAAGGGATTTTGTGTATTGCATATGTCATAAAAACGTATACAATGGGAAAAGGATTATGGGCTTCGATTATTTCAACTTTCTCATTTAAAAGTGCGTTGACAAGACTTTGCTTTACTTCGTATGATTCCTTTCTTGTAAGTGCGTAAGAGGGTGTGTCAATGTTCTTTATTTGTATGTGTCTGGCACCATTAGGTAGTGATTCAACAAAACAGCCTCCTTCAGAGATAACCACAACTTCGTGACCATGTTCTATTAACCACTTAGACTTTCTCAGGACATATGTTTCAGCACCTCCTACGATCATTCTAGGAGTTACAAATGCAATTTTCATTTATTAGTTTTATTTTTTAAAAATATAATATCATAAAAAAGACAAATCATACAGATTAAATATAGTATATAGTTGATAAGATATGCTTGTGTAATACCGACGACTCCATTGAGACGCATAAAAATGAATCCTAAACAAATGAAGGTTAAGGCAAATACAATTTCGGTTGTAATGTAGGCTTTCATCCTAGCTTTTGCCACCATTAAAAATGCCAATAACCAGCTGCAAATCTTAAAGAAATCTCCTATCAACTGCCATATGAAGAGATTCTCCATAGGTTGAAATTCAGAGGAGAAAAGTATTGTAATAATCAAATGCCTGAACAGATATATTAATGTGAAACCAACAATAAGCATCGGGACTATCAGCTTATATGCCTTGAGAATCTCCCTCCGTAACTCAAATTTATCTGATAACTCTGAGAGTCTCGGCATATAATACACTGTGAACGATGTCGTAATTACCATAAGATACATATTAGATAGTCTGTTCATCGCCTCCCACCATCCTGCCTCTATCGGGGATATTTCCGATATGACGTAACTTCTAAGAAGCAACTGCGAGATGGGAACTGTTGCCGCTGTCGTCAGAGTCATCAATGTATACTTGAAGTACTGCTTAGAAGCCAACTTATTGAGCAGCCCTTTGAAATTGCTCCACGCCGCCCAGGCTGAATTCCTGATCAGCCACATGGTAATGAACAGCATCACGCTCTGATATGTCACTGCACTAACCAGCGCTCCGGGCAGTCCCAGGGTCAGTACAAATGCGAGTGTAAAGCAGAGACCGACTATGCTGTTCGCTATGTTGATCTTTACATATTTCTTGAATTCCTTAAATCCGTTGACTACGGACAGCAGCATCGAGTTAATGGCATACAGAAGTATTGTAAATCCGAATATCAGAAACACATACCAATACTCTTCCGTCTGCAGGATCAGTCTACTCAGCAACCTGTTGAGAACAATCATCGCCACTCCTACGCACAAGGAGCAGATTACGGTTATTCTCAAGGCTGTAGAAAGGTATGTCCTGACTTTGCTCTCATCGTTCTTGAACTCTGATATGTACTTTGTTATGCCGTTGTTTATGCCCCCGCTGCTGAGGGACATGGCAATTGTGGCAAAATTATTGAGCTGACCGACAAGTGCTACTCCTGCAGGACCAATTATAGAAGCAACGACTTTAACACTGACAAAACCAGTCAGCATTTTTACGAGAGTTGATAACGATGTAAGGGAAAAAACCTTGACGATATCCGCTCTTGAAGCACGTTTAAAGAGATTTGCTATTTTACGGGTTGTTTTCCCCATCTATTAATTATATCTACTACTGCCTTGATTTCTTCTTCATCCATTGCGGGACTCATCGGCAGACTCAGTTCCTCTCCGTGTATTTTTTCCGTAATCGGAAATGACAAGTAATTCCATTCCTTATAACATTCTTGTTTATGAGGAGGTATAGGATAGTGGATGATGGTTTGGATGCCGCTCTCTGTAAGGTATTTCTGCAGCTCATCCCTTCTGGATGTCCGTATGGGGAAAATATGGAAGACATTGGCATTCCAATCATCCACTTTCGGAAGAATGATGTCTTGATGACTGATATTTCTGATGTAATACTCCGCAATCTCCTTTCGGCGTGAGTTGTCCTCGTCAAGATGTCTGAGTTTAACATCCAATACTGCTGCCTGAATCTCATCCAGACGGCTGTTGCGTCCGATATATTTGAATACGTATTTTTTTGCGGAACCGTAATTGGCAAGTGCACGTATGGTGTCTGCCAGTTCCTTGTCGTTTGTCGTTACAGCCCCGGCGTCTCCCAATGCTCCCAGATTCTTGCCCGGATAAAAACTGTGTGCGGCAGCATCGCCAAGCGATCCCGTCCTATGTCCATTATACAGGCATCCATGTGCCTGGGCATTGTCTTCCAGGAGTTTAAGACTGTATTTCTTGCAGATCTCACCTATTCTGTCCGTATACGCGCAGCAACCGTAGAGATGGACTATCATTATAGCCTTTGTCCTGTCCGTAATAGCCGCCTCTATCAGCCTGTCATCTATCTGGTATGTGTTGATATCCGGCTCGACAAGCACCGGTTTCAGGCCGTTTTCAGTAATAGCAAGGATAGTCGCAATGTAGGTGTTGGCAGGAACTATCACCTCATCACCTGGCTTCATCACTCCCAGCTCTATGTAGCCGCGCAAGATCCATATCAGCGCGTCAAGGCCGTTGGCGACTCCCACCGTATACTTTGTCCCTATATACTCTGAGTAATGTCGCTCGAAATTCTCATTTTCCTGGCCTTGAAGATACCATCCGGAGTCCACGACCCTCTGTACGGCAGCATGTATTTCATCGGAGTACTTAGCCGTTACTTTCTGTAAATCCAAAAACTTTATCATACTATTTTATTGTATATCAACTATCCTGCTAAACATATTAATCAGGTTATTTCCGTCCCAGACTAAAGAGAAATCGGTAGTCTTACCTATCGGTACTATCCGGTCCAAACCGTGAAGACGATTCCTTTTTATAAAGTCCAGCAACTCTTCCTGTAGAAAACCGTAATAGGCCATTGTCTGGTATTTATCGGTGACTATTGGGGCTATCTCATCAAGAGAATCCATGTCGTACTCAGTAAAATAGCCACCAGCACACCTGAATGTTTCAATGTCATCCGGCAAGGTGCTAAGACGCGTACGTACCACAAAATTGTCCGGCATGCGTTCTTTTTCCACATCCATGCAGATTGCCTGCCGGCAGAATGCCATGAGCTTGTCGACTGATAATACTGGCTGAAGGTTGTACTTGGATTTCACGCAGTTATGCACATATGACCAGAAACGTTTCCTTGCCATTGGCAATTGTTTAGTTTTTTTCCAGAATATCAGATGTGGTGCACTGCAGGCATTTTGGTCGAACAGATATGTGTCGTTGTAAAAGCCTTCGGCAAGTCTCGCCAGTTCGTCCTCACCTTCCTTCATTATCGCATCAGGATTAATAGCTGCGATGGAATACCGGTCAGCAAAGCATACATCAAACGAGCGGGCGGGTAGCTCATTTTTTCTGATAGTGGATATCGTCTGGTCTCCTCCCCAGATTATACGTACATTTGCAATGGAGGAAAAGAATGCTGATGCGGTGCTGGTGTGTTCGTACCGTACCAATATAATCCGGTCAGAGACTTCTCTCAGTGTATCATCCTGCGCAATTTCATGGATATGTTTGATTATAAGATCAACCTGTGGAAATACCTTGCTTGAAACACGTACAATGTTCTTGTTGCCGGCTAAAAGACCGGCCACAAGGGTATATCCGAAATTGACGGGGACATTGCCCGGGGCAATATGGAAGAGGATTCCGCGCCCGAGACGTATCCTTGTGTCGGTGAATTCTGTCTTGAGCCGTTTCAGATTTGCTTTACGGCAAAAAAAAGCAAAGGTGATGACATCTGGATATAAGCGGCTCTCACGATCTCTGAGAAGTGAGACAGAAAGTGCATTCAGAAACTCCAGAACAGCGGATGAAAAAGGCTCGTCCGTCTGCTTTTGTATGAAATGGTCCCAATCAACAGATTTCGGGAACAATAATTTGTAATCAGAACTTGGCTGCATAAGTATCACTGCATCCGCGGATCTCCGCGTTTTTAATACGACCTACTATTTTGAAATACTTGCCTTTCCGTCCGCACGGACAGTCGTCTTCGCCCAATATCATCCCCTCATCCTCAGTAAGGAGGATATGTCCGGGATAACTCTGGGGAAGAATCGAGACGACTTCTATCAGTCCTCTCTCTCCATTATCGGCCAAAGAGAAGTCTTTACTCCGGCGTATCAGGATATCGCTGAAACTGGAAGCATGGAGATGACCGCACTCACATTCCATGTAAATTGTTCCAGTCTGCTCTACCATGCCATAATAGTCATGAATGTTTTCAGGAAGAATGCCGCAGACCTCATGCAGTGCCTCCTTGTATGCAACAGGAGAGACCATTTCTGCGATAAGTTTCTTCCATCCGCCACCATGTATCAATATACCCTTGCTTAAATCAGGATGATAGCCGCTTTCCCGAAGTTTCTTGTAGAAATGTTGCCAGATCATGAATGTGAAGCCGAACATGAATATTGTTTCTCCTTTATGTTCTTCCAGAAATGTCCTGATGCTTTCTATATCCAGTTCCATATTCTCATTCATGGCATAGCAGCGTTTGTTGCCGAACATTGAGAATCCCAGTATGCCTGCACCGCGAGCTGAGAACATGCTCCGGTTCTTGATGACTGCGATAGAGTCCAGAATCAGCATGGGAACTCGTTTTGTTCCTATAAACGAGGATACAATCCTTGTCAGGCACTTTGTCTGCAGGGATGATGTCTCGCGGTCCAGGAATATTCTTGATACCTGCTGTCCTGTCGTTCCTGATGAGGTCAGTGTCTTCACAACGTCCTCCTTGCTGCAGCTGCGCATCTCATATTCTTTAAAAATACGTACCGGAAGGAAAGGAAGTCCCTCATAAGAAGGAAGATGGTTTACATCAACTCCCGCAGCATCCAGAATACGCCGGTATGGTTCGCATTCATTGTAATGTATGCGTGTAAGTTCCTGAAGACGGGAATCCAGAAGTCTGTGCTTTTCTTCCCGTGGCAGAGAGTATGGTTCCGTCCTTGATAAAATGTCATTTATATCCATCAGTTCAGCATTTTCTGTAGTTCTGAATAAAGGATTTTCCCGGAAGCATTTTTCGGGATAGAATTAATGACCCTGACAATGAAGGCACGTGCGTTAAGACCAGTCTTTACAGATAATAGATTCCTGATTTCATCATCCAGGCCAACGCGGGTTACGAAAACAGTAATTCTGTCATCTACGCCGGCGCATGCGCAGTCCTCCGTTACAGACTTGACCATTTGCTCTACAGTGTCCATATTGCAGCGGTTACCCCATATCTTGACGAACCGTTTTAACCGTCCTGTGATGTAATAATAACCGTCATCGTCCATGTGGGCTATATCACCCGTGTGCAGTGTGCCGTGGTTTTCGTCTCCCTTGGCCAAATCGTCAATACATTCTGCATATCCCATGGAAACATTGGCTCCCTCATATACCAACTCGCTGTCTACACCGGATGTTGTAATTGTATTGCCGTCAGGATCAGCCAGAGCAAAGTGCCCTCCAGGAATTGCAATGCCAATGCTGGCATACTTCTCTTCTGCATGTTCCCATGGCAGGTAACTCATGCGGGCGGTGGCCTCTGTCTGACCGTACATCACAAAAAAACGTCTGCCAGACTCCTTTGCCTGTATTATATATTCTCTTGCAAGTTCCGCATTCAATTTTCCACCAGCTTGGGTCATGGTTCTTAAATTAGGAAGGTCCATTTTGAAAATGCGCAGACGGCGGAGCATTTCATACGTATAAGGGACACCGGCAATGGATGTCGCCTTTTCCCTTTTTGCGAAATCCCAGAACTCTTTTTGAATGACAGCCTTGTCCGTCATAAGAATCGTAGCCCCTTTTATCAGATGACTGTTGATGACTGACAATCCGTATGAGTAGTGCATCGGCAGTGAGGTAATAGGACGCTCTTCTTGGGTAATGTCGAGATATTCGGCTATTGACTCCGCGTTTGACAACAAATTCTTTAATGTCAATTTCACAAGTTTTGGAGATCCTGTACTGCCTGATGTTGTTAGTAGAAGCGCCAGGTCAGGATGAATATCTAAGTCATAAGAACAGTTCGGACTACTCAATAGGGAATAAGAGTCGAACGTCAGAATCTCTTCTGTCTCTTTTATTATTGATTTTAAGCTGGAGGGACACCAGATTAATTGCGGACGATAATGTTTATATAGCTTTGCCAGTAAATCGTGATTTTTTTCAGAATCAAGCATTATCGGCACTATGCCGTTGTCCAGCATGGAGATATATCCTGCTAGAGACGGTATGCTGTTAGAGCATAAGCAGAATGCCAGTATTTTTCTTCCATTCGATATTTGTGAGAATTTGGAAGACAAGGCAATTATTTCCTCCGCAGAAATAGATTTTCCAATATCGTTTACAGCTACAGGAATATCCGAGTATGTACAATGGGTAAAAAACATATGCTTAATTTGACATCATGCCGTCTACACCCAAGATTTGACCTGAAATGTATGTTGACAAATCTGAAGCTAAAAACAGAACGGCATTAGCGACATCTTCAGGAGTCCCAAGTCTTCCGGATGCTATACGAGATAAAAAAAAGTTCATTTTATCCTGCGGCACTTCATTCAACAAGTCTGTTTCGATGACTCCAGGAGCAATAGCATTCACACGTATTCCTGCAGGAGAAAGTTCTTTGGCGGCAGCTTTTGTCATGGCTATGACCGCTCCTTTGCTGGCAGAATAGACCATTTGAGCGGAGTTTCCGCTAATCCCCATAATTGATGCGATATTTATTATTGATCCACTTTTCTGACGTAGCATCAGTTTGGAAACGTATTGTATAAAATGCATCGGGGCAAATACATTGACAGCAAATGTGGATTCGATTTGTGAGTCAGTCACCATACCGATGAATGCGTCATGCATCACGCCTGCATTATTGACCAATATATCTATCCGTTCTTGTTCTCTCTTTATCTGCATTACCAATGCTCTTATTGAGTCCGCATTCGTAACATCAAAGTAGCAAGGATGAATCTTTTGTGTCTCCTTGTAGGGCTGTAAACTGCCATACCGCTTTGCGACAGCATAGACTTCAGCACCGTTATGTGCCAAAGATTCCATTATTGCCTTGCCAATGCCGCGATTGCAGCCGGTAACTATCGCGACTTTATTTCTCAGCAAATCAGAATTGGACATCATACTTGGAGGCTAATATATCCAAACCCTTAACATATGAAGAGAAATCAATTATATCATCTGTATCCATCATAATGTCGAAAGCATCTTCGATGTTGGCAATTAATGTCATATGGCCCACTGAGTCCCACATGTCTATTCCCTGATATTTCAAATCCTGAAGCTTGTCTGTATCTATTTCAAAAGAATCGCAGAATGCCTTGTTGTACTTTTCTAAATTTGTCATAATTACTTATTTATATTATTAAACATCCGTAAAATGCCTTTTTTGTATTTTTCGAAATTATCTTTTGAACAGCAGTAGTAATTTGTTAAAGAGTCTTCTTTAAGGAGTTGTGGTTTATAAGACTCTTGATATTTGATAACGTTTATGTTGTCTTTTCTTACGTCAAAGAGTAGTGTGCTGTTTGGAAATAACTCATAGGCGATTTCACGTGTAATGATGTCTCCTAAAATGGAAGATCCAATTGGTGCGGAAGGAGAGAATATCCAACTGCCGATAGTGAATTTGTCCTTTTCAATGTCATATATACGACAGACCCCCAAACGGTTTCCCGTAGGCCTTTCAAACATAAAATAATAATCTGTCCCAGTAGATTCACGTTGTTTATATTCCCTAATCCATTCTATTTGTTTGCTGATATTGGGTTCAGTGGCATTGATATATTTTCCTAATTTCGTGTCTGTACGTAGTTTCAATATAAAATCTGCATCACTCTCATTGACAAAACGAGTATAAAGTCCATATCTGAACAGTGAGAAATCACTTGGTAACTTTCTCTGCATAATTTTATAATTCATGAAATCTTTGTAATCTCTTATATAGTCATTCTCGTCATATTTTTCAGAGGCGAGGACCAGGCATATTGACCCAGATGAGAATCCTTGTTCAGAAGCCCATATTCCAGGAGGAATATGAAGGCCTCTAAAGGGCCTGTTCAGGAAAACGGTTCTTTTATTTGTCCCATCGTCTAATAATACCTCGAAGGCTCCACTGGCAGCTATTAAGAACTGATGACATTCTTTATGCGCATGAGCACCTCTGGCTTCTCCGCCGGGGATGTCGTAAGTGTAGAACACCCTCTTGATATTGAACGGAACATTAAGGCCACTTTGTATAGGAGTAATGTTACCGGACCTATTCTCAATTTTAGGAAGTTCCACTACGGAACAATCAAAAACTGTATGTTTCATTGATATATGCGTAATTTATAAGAAATGGGCCTTTCTTATAGTCTGGAAAAATTAATCAATGTAGATGAATTGATTATAATCAGCATTCTGCATAGTTTCGTAGATAATATCTCCTGAAAAACAATTATCTTCAATTATACTAATATTTTTTCATCAATAAGAAGTCCTGATAATTGCGGACATAGTCATCTTCTGCAAAAGAAGTGGATGAAAGAATCAGCGCTAGTGAATTTGTTGAAAAATTATTCATTTCCCGCCATATCATTTCTGGAACGTAAAGTCCGTAATAGGACCTGTTGAGCGAATATGTCTTTCTATCCTTACCATCATCCAATATGACATCAAAACTTCCTGAAAGTGCAATAATCAACTCTTGGTTTCTTTTGTAAGCGTGTCCACCTCTGTGTTCCCCACCCGGAACATCATATATCCAGTAAGTTCTCTCTATTTTGAACGGGATGTGATTATTCTCCTCGACAAAGGACAGATTACCGCGTTTATCAAGAATCTTTGGAAGTTCAATAATTCTTATTCCTTCTAAATTCATGGGAATGTGTTTATTGTTGTACACTTTTTAAAAAAGTGGCGATACGTTTGCAAGCTTGTCCATCGCCATATGGATTAACGGCATTGCTCATTTTCATGTATTCTTCCTGTCTGTCAAGCAGAATAGATATGCCGGAAACAATTTTTTCGAAATCGGTGCCGACGAGTTTTACTGTTCCGGCACTTACCGCCTCAGGCCTTTCTGTTGTGTCTCGCATTACCAAAACGGGTTTCCCAAGTCCTGGTGCCTCTTCCTGAATTCCTCCGCTGTCTGTAAGAACTATAAATGACTTCTCCATTAGATGTACGAAGCTAAGATATTCAAGTGGCTCAATAAAGAACATATTGCCAAGATCGGACAGTTTCTCGCCGAAAATCTGGTGTATTGGCATCCTGACATTGGGGTTTAAGTGCATCGGATAGACAAAGTCCACATTAGTGTGTTTTTCTTTCAGATGTTTAAGCGCTTTGCATATATTGAGGAATCCGTCTCCGAAATTTTCCCTTCTGTGGCCAGTAACCAATACTAGTCTGCGCCCGTTTTCAAGTCTTTTAATGTTATACCCGGACGCCAGAAGCTTCTTGTCCAATGTTGCTGACAGGTTTTTGTCGTTTTTGATTTTATCAGTTACCCAAAACAATGCATCAATTACTGTATTCCCCGTAGTGATAATATGGGATGGCGGAACATTTTCTTTTATTAAGTTCTCGCGGCTAAGAGGGGTAGGGGCAAAGTGGTAAGTCGCTATTCTTCCAGTAATCTGCCGGTTCATCTCTTCAGGCCATGGACTGTACATATTCCATGTCCTGAGCCCTGCTTCTACATGTCCTACGGGTATCTGTTTGTAGAATGCGGCAAGAGCTGCAGCAGTTGATGTCGTAGTGTCTCCATGCACAAGTACAATGTCAGGCATGGTTTCAGCCAGGACATCCCGCATACCGAGTATAACACGCGATGTGACATCATATAGGTCCTGACCTTCTTTCATTATATTGAGATCATAGTCAGGTTTGATGTCAAAAATCGACAGTACCTGATCCAGCATCTGCCGGTGTTGTCCTGTGACGCATATTAATGTCTCTAACTCTGGTTGACTTGAAAGTTCCTTTACCAGGGGAGACATCTTTATGGCTTCAGGGCGAGTGCCGAAAACTACTAATATCCTTTTCATTATGAATCTGATGAGTCATTATAAGAGTATATGATTATAATTCTGTTAGATAGAATATAATCAGGTTATTAAGCAATATAGAGTAAGTATAGCTTGAGTTGTTTTTAGAAATGATTTATTGAAGCATATCTCAATAGAATGCATAACCCTATTTATCTGAAATTTTCTCCTTGAGTATTTTTGGAAAGTGTCCCACTACGATTTCCACATGCTCCACGCTTCAATAAAATAATCGCAGAGAAATAAATCAGTTTGAATCGTTTGTTCAGTATCTATTGGTGTGTATTGGATGAGCCTCCCTGTCTACAGATACTCAATGAATTCGCGGGCCGTGAACTTATGAAGTATAGCAGTACGATCCTTTATTTTTTAGTTCAGTTTCTTGACCGCTTCCCCTTGAATATGTATTTACTGTATCTGAGAGTTTCTACGCGTGGCTATATGGTACTTTGCCTCATATAATATCATCACTAACAGCGCTCTTTTCACGATATCACCTGCCTCGCTGTCGGCAGAACGTTCCTCGTGTATTTTGGCACAGTTTATCTTCAATGTTACAAATTATGACTGGACAGCCACAGCCTCAAGTCGCAGTACATCTTACGGGTTTTTAATGTTGCATTGTGAGGTATACCCGAGCCTGTTCTTTCATCATCTTCGGAACCGAAGAGCATCGTGAATCCGTTCTTGATGTAAAATTGTATGATTTTCAGATTGTTTACAGCATCTACTACGATATACCTGCATATCCCGCGGTTTGTGGAACTGATGCACATGCATTTGATGTAGTCTATAACCTGTGAGCCTACTCCAAGGCCTGCGAATTTTTCATTTACACCGAGCCTTCCGATGAGTAGGGCAGGGTATGAACGTCTGCGCTTTAAATTAGGTATTTTCCGTTGTAACCTGTTCTTTGTCGGGCTGGGAAGATACCGCATGTCTATGCTGGAATTGCATAATGAGAATGCCGATACTATATCGGCACCAGTCTCGGTCAGAAATGCATAATTCCTTGACATCATTTCCTTCTCATAGAACAACGCCTCATAGTGGAAATAATCGTCTATGTCTTTATTTCCGCACGAGAATGTGCTTGTGTCAATATCCTCTGTCAGTGATACATTGACACAATTATCCTTCAGATTGTATATCTCCCGCCTCATCCCTTCTCACTTTTTCAGAATGCTTCTTTCTCAACTCAGCCTCGAACTTTCTTGATTTCTCCTGAAACGAATCAAACTCTGCAAAAAAATCTTCAGGCAAATCTCCTAATGGCAGTCTGTCCGCCTTTTCCTTCGCCTCCAGGAAACGTCTTGCTGACTCTCCGGTCAGAATAGGGGTACACGAATTTCCTAATATTGCCATACTCTTGTCTGCTATTATTGCACTACAAAACTAAATATTCCTCGCGAGATCTCCAAGCCGGAACAACCACTTGCGTAAAAACTTTCAAATATTCTCACTTCTTCTTCAACCGCACCATCTCCGCCGCCCCCAGCTCTTCCCGCCCGGTGACTTCTATCAGCCCTTCTTCTTCCAGTTCGAAGAGCAGGGGGTGGATTCTGAGGGGGGTGGCTCCGGATTCTTCTTTGATTCTGCGGACGGAAACGGGGCCTGGGTGTCCTGCGAGGTATTCGAGGATGAGGTGTCTGTCCTGTTTTTTATAGTCTGTTTCCATGGCTTTATGCTTCAGTTGTCTGGCAGTGTTTCTGCCTGTACTTCTTTACTAAGATGTCTATCGCTCCGGTGTACAGCAGCATGAATGCCAGGTCGGCGGCAAGTACTATGCTGACGTTGATTTCTCTCATGATGTAGTTCATACAGAAGTAGCAGCCCTGCAGGATGATGCAGATAAGGGTGCATCTCAGATGAGTGAGGCCCAGGTTAAGCAGTTTGTGATGCAGGTGCCGCTTGTCCGGGTGGAATGGGGAGAGGCCCTTTGAGATCCTGACCGCAAAGACCCTTACCGTGTCGAACAGTGGCAGGGAGACGAGTCCTAATATGAAAGACAGCGGATGCATGATGCTGTTGTCTGCGGCTCCGGTGCTGGTATGGTCCAGGCAGGTGTTGTAGAATGCTAAAGCGAGGAAGGCAATGATGTAGCCGAGGTTGGTGGAGCCGGTGTCCCCCATGAATGTACGGAATCTTCCGGAGGTGGTGTTGTAGTAGAAGTATACGGCTGTGATGCCTGCTATTGAAGTGCTGATAAGGCAGTATAGCAGCATACCGTGTGTTATGAACCATATTCCCAGTGCGGCGGTTGCCAGTATGGAAAGTGAGGAACACAGTCCGTCAATGCCGTCTATGAGGTTGTAGGCATTGATTATGAGCATTACGGCAAGGACTGTCAGGATGCCTCCGATGGCGGGATGTATCTCATGGATACCGAATAGTCCGTCCAGGCTGCCTATGCACATCCCGGAGATGACAGGCATGAGGGTGGCAAGAAACTGGACCAGGAATTTGATGCGCCATGGTACGCTGATCAGGTCGTCAACAAAACCGACCATATAGAGCATGCTGAGTCCGGCCAGCATCGTTCCGAGCTGCAGTATGAATTCCGGGCGCAGCAGGATTCCGGAGTATTCATCTGTCTGTGCGGCGATGGCGTAGGTTATAAAGAACGAGATGATGAATGCCGGGAAAAATGCAAGTCCGGCTATTCTGGGAATGTTGCCTTTATGCGGCTTGCGTCCTCCCGCCTCATCGTACAGGTTTTTCCGTTTGCTGATAAGAACTATTTTGGGGATATGTATAAGCCCTGCGGTTATGGATATTGCCAATGATATGAATGGAAACAGTATGTCGTTCATAATTTTCTGTTTTTGGTCTGGTGTCGGCGGCTGTTTCAGGCTATTGCCGCAAGGGCTTCGGCCTGGAGGCGGTTTATGATGGTGCGGCACAGGTCTGCGATGCGGTAGGAGGTGCAGTACAGGTGGGTGTCGCTGCCGGGGGCGCTTGCGGACTCTATGTGGAAGAGGCCTGCGGTGGCGAAACGTCCGGCCTCCTGCTCTTCTGGAAGGGTATCCCCGCCTGTCGCGATGTCGTAGAGGCGGCCAAGGGCGGAGCAGGACAGGGTGGGGGAGGGTTTGGCTGTCGCCATGCGGACATAATGCCGGAATGCTTCCCTGATGGTGCTGTCGTAAGAGGAGTCGAGGAGCATGTAGGAATTACGGTTCATTATTTCTATCCGGTCCAATGCCGTTTCTATGTCTGTATCTTTCCATCCTTCTGCCGTGAAGGAGCGGTTCCATGAACCAATGGTGGTTTTGAGGTGCTTCATCCAGGGGTCGTCTTCTGCATCTTCGGAGAAGTAGAACCAGTCGAGGAGACACAGGCAGACTGCGGTATCGGCGTCTGTACCGTAGTCCCCGGATCTGTCCTGGAAGTAGTCATCTATGGCCTTTGCAGCGATTCTGTCCCATTGTCCGCGTTTTGTGCTGTCCGGGTACAGTTCAGTCCCGTTCATCAGGTCGTACATGCTGCTGACAAGCAGAAGCCTTTCGGCTACCGGGCCTTTCTTTCCTGCCTTCTGGAGCATGACTTTGAAAAGTCCGTCACCGAGTTCGGAACATAGCCCTGCGGAGACTCCGTCCCATGCCGGATATCCGGTCTGGACAAGTTCGGAAACTGACAGATAGATACGCGAGAGCGACAGGAGTTTCTGTGTGCTGTCAGACGTTGCCGGACGGATCTGGCTTGCAGCTGTAAACAGTGTCCGCAGTATCTCTGTTTCTGTGTGCATGAGGTTATATTTTCTCTAAAAAAGTCTGTGGAATGTACGAGGTGGCTACGGCGCATACACCCTGTATCGATACTATGAGTCTGCGGTTGCCCTTGATGCGGCAGATGTGTCCCTCCGCACCCTTGAACTGACCTCCTGTGACTCTGACCTTGTCTCCTGTCCGGAAACGGGGGCTGTCGGCCCCGAGATATTCCAGACCGGCTTCGCCTGCGGAGGTCACGAGTATGAAGATGTCCATCTCACGGTCTGGTATGGCAGATGGGACCTGCCGTCCGGCCTCTTCCTTGGTGTACAGCATGACCTTGCCTTCGAGGCTTTTCCGGATCTCGGTGACATCCTGTCCTGTGCATTGAAGGAAGATAAGTGAGGATATTACCGGTCTGCGTATTTTGGTTTTGATTCCGCCGTGTACGGCTATGACTGTCTCACATGGCAGGTAGCTTTTCACTCCGGCGCTCCTGAGCCGTTTCTCTATTTCGAATACTTTGTTATAGAATACCTTGAATGCGTACCAGTGCAGGGTTTCCCTTTCGGTCAAACTGTCGTTTGTCATGTCTCCAAAAAATCGCTGTGTCCGTAAAACGGCATACCTCTCACTCCTCCAGGTCAGATAAAAAATGGTCTGAGATGAAGTCAGTCAAGTCGATCCGCCTGTCATCCGTCCGTTTGCGGCTGCTTCGGATTACGGTGCCATCCCCGGCTCCGGGGCGGCATTTCCGCGACTTGTTCCCGGATTGCCGTCAGCCGGTGACGCAGGATCCGGAGCAGTGTGTACTGTTTCTTCGTAAGAGACGGCAATAGCCTCCAAATAAATGAAAACAAGCCGTTTGGACATTCGTCTGAGTCTGTTTTGAGAAACATGTGAAACATCCTGGAAGACAACGCCTGTATTCATGGTTCAGCTTATCCGCTCCCTGCCGGCAGTGACGGAGCGATGCCTGGAAATGATGTGTGGCATCCCGAATGTTTTACAAACCGCTCCGGGAATGAGACAAAGGTCAACAAGGCTGTATCATGCAGAAGTTATGGAAATTTTTCAGCACACACATTGACGTGTGGTTGACAAGAGTTTGATATCCATTGTGTTCTGCAAAATAGTGACAGAAATTATTAAAAATAATAAAATATGGATTTGTACATAGGGAATAAATTTTTTACCTTTGTAATCAATTTGTACCGTCTCTTACGAAGAAACAGCACATTCCAGTCTGCCGATGATTTCCCTGTTCGCCGAGTCTATCAGACTTCTGTCTATGTCTGCAAGATAGATGCTTGTGGTTTTCTCGGAAGTATGTCCCATTGCGGCGCTGATGACAGGGAGGTTTACGCCGTGGGACCTGGCAGCGCTGGCCCAGGTATGACGTGCGGTGTAGGATGTAAGGTGGCAGTCTGTCCCTGTCATGGAGGAAAGTTTGTCCAGCAGCCTGTTGTAGTAGCGCAGCATGCTTCTGTATCTCCGGTATGCTGTCTTGCTGTCAGTGTCCTCCAGGATGGGGAACACGTATGAGGAACTGTCTTTTATATGTTTGTCGAGTATGTTGCTGATAACCCTTTCCAGTCGGACTTCTATCCGCTGTCCGGTTTTATGGCGTCTGTAGCGTATGACACCTCTGCGTATATCCGTTTTTTTCAGATATGCCATATCCACAAAAGACATGCCCCTGGTACAGAAGCTGAACAGGAACAGGTCGCGGGCAAGGGACAGGGGCGATCTGTCCGGCAGGACCATTCTGTACAGGGTGGAGACGGTCTCTTCGCTGACTGCGCGTTTCGGAGTCCTCTCTATGCCGGTGTATACATTGCTGAAGGGAAATGTCTGCTGTGCCAGCCCTTCTCTCACAGCCTTGTTGAAAGCTGCCCGCAGGATTCTCATGTAAAAGGACAGGGAATTGCGGCAGACTCCGCGTTCCGTAAGCCAGTTGCTGTAGTTTTCTATGATTCTGCAGGTGACGGCCTGTATGGGCAGGTCGCTGTAGCCGAGGTACTCTGAGAAACTGTTGGCGGTACTGATGTAGTTGCGGGCGGTGCCGTAGCGTCCGTTTTCTTTCATGAGCCGGCTTTCCTCACGGATGAACTCTACGAAGAGGCAGGATTTTTTCCCTTCTCTGAAAAGCCGTATGATGTCATCAGCGGTGTAAGGACGGCCCTCCCGTTCCAGATTGTCCACTATGCTGTGCAGGAGGTGCTCCCCGCATTCGATTTTTGTCCTGATGCCGGACAGGCTGCTGTCTTCCATGGTTTCGTGGAGCAGTTCCCAGTCAGGAAGGCTGATTCGGACTGAAGATGAGATTGTGCGGACTTTCCGGCGGTGTATGATCTGATAGACTACAGTGCCTCTGTGTCCGGGTACAGAGGACTTGCGGAGTTTTGTTCTGATTGTTGTCATGATATTGGGGAATTTGATTGGTTCCGGTCGTATATGAGGGATGCTGTCCGGCATGGCAGTCAGAATATGTCGGAAATTGTCTGACAATATCGGAAATTTTCGTAACTTGCCGATGTTTTTTTACCAAATAACCGTATTTAAGCAATTTTAGATATGAAACGGATAACATTTATCGTTTCCTGCATGCTTCTCTTTTCCGCGGCTCTGAATGCCCAGAGCTGGCGGCAGTATGAGATGGAAGCAGCGGGAGAGGCCTATCGGAATGCTGATTGTGTGGTCCTGCTGGACAGTACGTCAGTAACAGTGGAGCCTACTGGCCAGGGCTCTTTTGCAGTATGCAAGGCATTCAAGGTACAGACTCCGGCAGGAGCTGTCGCAAACAGGGTCATAAAGTATGACTATGACCCTCTTACTGCATTCGCGGAGTTCAGATATGTCACCATTTACCGTGCCGACGGTACGGTGGATCATCTGGATGTGGCTTCTGCTCTGGATTATGTCGCTCCTGCGAGAGCCATCTACTGGGGCGCCAGGCAGATTATGATAGAGGTCGGTGCTCTGGAACCGGGCGATATCGTAGATTATGAGATTGCGAAGAAAGGGTTTACCTATGCTCTGCTGGCTTCCGGCGGGGAAGGCGGCGGCCCGGCTGCTGCATCCGGAGGGGATGATGATTCCCGCTTTATCCCTCCCATGCGGGGCCAGTTCTATGACATAGTGCCTTTCTGGTGCTCGGATCCGACTGTCCGCAAGGTATACAGGGTGTCGTTCCCTATGGATAAGGAGGCCCAGTTCCAGTTTTATCAGGGCGAATGTACTTCTTCGATGAGGTATGAGGACGGCCGCAAGGTTTATAAGTTCGCTGTAGATGACGTGATGCCGTTCAAACGCGAACCCAATATGGTGGATCTCTTTGATGCAGCACCGAAACTGATGATGTCCACGACTCCTGAGTGGAAGGATAAATCATTGTGGTTCAATAAAGTCAACGAGGACTACGGTAGCTTTGAGGCATACGCTCCCGCTCAGAAGAAGGTGGACGAGCTGATCCGCGGCAAGGAGACCGAGATGGAGAAGATTGCGGTGCTGACCCACTGGGTGGCAGACAATATCCGCTATTCCGGCATCACCATGGGTAAGGGTGAAGGATATACCCTGCACAATACCAAGATGAATTATACCGACCGTTGCGGAGTCTGCAAGGATATTGCAGGTACCCTGATTTCATTCCTGCGTATGGCCGGCTTTGAGGCCTATCCGGCCATGACCATGGCCGGCAGCCGTGTCGAGAGTATTCCGGCAGACCATTTCAACCATTGTGTGGCGGTTGTCAAGCTCTCGGACGGCACATACATGCCTCTCGACCCGACCTGGGTTCCGTTTACCCGTGAGCTGTGGAGCAGTGCCGAGCAGCAGCAGAACTACCTGCCGGGAATACCCGAGGGCTCCGATCTCTGCCTGACACCTCTCTCCGCACCTGAAAACCATTATTTCCGTATCAAGGCGGACAATTCCATAGATGAGAACGGAACTCTCAAAGGCACCCTCACGGTTACAGCCGAGGGACAGAGCGACAGGGGTATCCGCAGCATCTTTACAACTGGTTTCCAGAGCGAATGGCGCAACAATATGGAGCGCCAGCTGCTGAACGTCTCTCCCAAGGCCCGTCTGATCAGCGTGGACTACGGCAAGAATCCCAAGGATTATCAGGCAGCTCCCATCAGCATAACTTTCCGTTATGAGATCCCCGGTTATGCGGTGAAGGGTGACGGGGTGATGCTATTCCGTCCCATGGCCATGAACAATGTATACAACAATGTCCGCTCTTATCTCAGGATCAATACTTCTGTTGAGGATCGTCAGTACGGTTTCAAGGACGGCTGCTCCCGTTTGGTGGAGATAGACGAGACTGTCCGTATACCCGACGGCTATACCATGGTCACCTCTCCCAAGTCGGATGACATGCATGGCAGCGGTGCGGACTTCAGCGGCTCTTTTTCACAGGATGGCGGCGAGGTTGTACTCCACAATACGCTTACCCTCAAGAAGAGGGTCTATGAGCCTGCAGACTGGGACAGTTTCCGCAATGCAGTCAATGCCCACAAGGCTTATGGAGAATATGTCGTTATTAAAAAGTAATACTGGTTATGAAAAATATTTTGACAAAGATAATGGTACCTGCCGCACTTGTTCTGTCGGCGGTATTCACTTCTGCTGCGGCTCCCAAGAGTGAAGCTCAGTTTGACAAGATAGTCAAGGCCTATACTCTCAATTCTGACGGCAGCCAGGAACTCAGGGTGCAGAAACAGCTGACAATATACACTCATGCGGCTATGAACAGTCTCTACGGAGAGACATTCATCATCTATGATCCTGCCTGCCAGCAGCTGAAAATCAATGAATCATACACAAGGCAGGTGGACGGAACTGTCGTGACCACTCCTGCCAACGCCTTCGTGGAGGTGCTCCCTTCTGCCGCAGCCAATGCTCCTGCATATAACGGACTGAAAGAGATGGTGGTAGTGCATACCGGCCTGGAACTCGGCGCCACCATCTGGCTGGACTATACAATTACTACTGAAGCCGGAGCTCTGCCCGCCCTTGACATTTTCGAGCAGATAGAGGAATTGTCTCCTATAAAGGAATATGTATTGTCCGTAACGGTTCCGTCCGGTACTCCGCTGGACTATGCCTTGCTTAACGGAAAGACAAAGCCTTCATTGTCAGAGGCTGACGGAATGAAGACGGTGAAATGGACACTCAGGAACGTGAAGCCCCGTCCCCGTTATCTGGCCGTATCGGTGCCGGCCGGCAATGTGCAGGCAATTACAGCCACGACATACGGCTCCGCTGCAGCGCTTGCAGATGTCATCGGCTCACAGGCATACGATCCGTCATCGCCGGCAGTACAGGAACTTCTCGGAGCCATGAATGCAGGCCCCTCGGACAGACGTTCTGTTACAGACAAGATTCACGCTTATCTTTCGGAGAACCTTGCATCCTGCAGTCTTTCATTTGCCCAGACAGGCTGCAGGGTCCGTCCTGTGGAGGATGTCATTAACAGTGCCTATGCAACTGATGCGGAGAGGACTCTCCTTGCCAGTGCCCTTCTCAGGGCTGCCGGCATGGACTCGGATATACTCCTTGCGTTTCCCAAGGTGGAGACCCCTGCCGCTGCCGGATATTCGTCCCTGCAGAATATCATGGCGTCAGGATATGTGAATGCAGCCGACGGGGCGACTGCCGATATCAGCGGATACCTCGCAATCATAGGACTTGACGGTATGCCGGCTGAGGTTGCTTCCGAAGACCATTCGATTGTATCCGAAAGCACCCTTGCCGTGAATGAGGAGAACGGAAACCTGCTTGACGGAGGCTATTACTCCTATAGGCTGCCGGATGCCGGAACAGGATGGCTCGGTAAGAATTACTCCTCTACAACGGCAAATACATCCAGGCCTGTCAATCTGCTGCTGCCCTATCTTCCCGATGAGACTTACACCTGCACACTCGAGGTCGGTGACGGAATGAAGGCAGTTGCACTTCCGGAAAATGTAAATCTGGAAAATTCCGTCGGGGCCATAAGACTGAGCGTGGCTGAGGAGAATGGAAAGACTGTGGTCACACGTAGCCTGAAGCTCACTGAGCAGCTGATTACCCCTGCTCTTTATCCCCAGTACTACCAGCTGATGAGCGAGTGGTATACTTTGTCCGCGACCCCTCTTGTTTTCTTTGCGGAGTGATATGAGACTGAGGGATATAGCGGCAGCCGTACAGGGCGAGGTGATTTGTGGGGCGGAACGTCTGGACGAGAATGTGGACTACGCCTTCGCCTCGGATCTGATGAGCGACGTGCTGACTATCAAGACTGATGACTTCCTGCTGATTACCGGACTGGCTAATGTACAGTCAGTCCGGACAGCAGAGATGTCTGACGTGGAATACATCCTGTTCGTGCGCGGCAAGGCCGTTACGGATGAGATGACCTCTCTGGCCGAGGACAACGGCATGGTGGTTATACGTACGGACTATTCGATGTTCAAGACTTCCGGAATCCTGTACGGGGCCGGGATAAAGCCGGTCTACTGATATGAGGCAGGAGTACAGTGTGGCAGCCGGCGACTTTACCCGTGCGGGAAATGCCTCGTCCTCCATTAAAAAGACCCTGAAGCAGCTCGGCGTTTCGCCTGCTGTGATAAAGAGGGTGGTGGTGGCAGTATATGAGGCGGAAGTGAATATTGTCGCGCATTCCTACGGCGGACACATCACCGCCGATATCGCCCCTGACGGGATAAGTGTGGTTCTGTCTGATACCGGTCCGGGTATTCCCGATGTGCAGAAGGCCATGCAGAAGGGCTTTTCTACTGCCTCGAAGGAAGTGAGGGAGATGGGCTTCGGGGCTGGAATGGGGCTTCCCAATATACAGGAGAATGCCGATGAGCTGAAGATCGATACAGAGGTGGGCAAGGGTACGACCCTGAGCATCTATATAAAGTTCTAAATGCCGAAAGTTATGGAACACAATACTTTTCACAAGGCTCTCGAGATCCGGCAGGAACTTTGCATCGGTTGCTCCCATTGCATAAAAGTCTGCCCGACGGAGGCATTGAGGGTTTCTGGCGGCAAGGCTATGCTTTACGCTGACTGGTGCATTGACTGCGGCAGATGTTTCCGGGTATGTCCGATGAGGGCTATCCGGGTAGTGGATGATGACTTCGACAATATTTTTTCCTATAAATACAGGGTGCTGCTTGTTCCGGCAGTATTCTATGCGCAGTTCGGAAAAAGCGTACCGAGAAGGGTGATCAACGATATTCTCGGAGAGATGGGCTTCTCGGAAATCTGTACGGTGGAGCAGTGCGTGGATACGTTGGTGGACGAGATCAACGGCTATGTAGGCAATGCGGAGGAAAAGCCGGTGATATCGTCCTTTTGTCCGGCTGTCATACGGCTGATACAGGTCCGTTTCCCTTCCTTGATAGACCGTATCATGCTTCTGCTGCCGCCCATAGAGGTGACGGCCCAGTATTATGTGCGCAAGTGGAAGATGAGCGGGGGCGGACCGTCTGAACTGGGGGTGTTCTATCTGACACCGTGCATAGCCAAGATCGCTGCCGTCAAGTCTCCGGTCGGCGGCTACGAGTCTCCGATAAACGGGGTCATCAATATGGACTATGTCTACAACAAGGTGCTGTATGCCTACAAGAACAGGAAATATCCTGAAGAGGGCAGCGGTACAGAGGCTGTCAACGACGCAGTGTCTTCAAAGGGGCTTTTATGGCCTCTGACAGGCGGTGAAGCTTCGCAGATAAAGGGCCGTGCGCTGTCCATTGACGGCATGAGCAATGTAATAGAGTTTCTCGAGAAACTGGAGGACGAGGAAATAGAGGAGCATATCGACTATCTGGAACTCAGGGGGTGCGACGAGTCCTGTCCCGGAGGCATCCTTGTCCAGGGCAACCGTTTTTTAGTGGCTGACAATCTAAGGGATATGTCTGCATCAGTGCCTGATTCGCACCGTCTGTCGGAGGAGTACAAGCAGCTATGTTCGGCCTATATCAAGATGGATGCTGTAGAGCCCCGTTCCATGGTCAAGTACGACAAAGATATAAACGTGGCTATCAAGAAGATGGAGATGGCCGGAATGCTGAGGAAGATACTTCCGGATATCGACTGCGGGGCCTGCGGCGCGCCCAGTTGTGAGGCGCTGGCAGCAGATATCGTGCGGGATGATGCGTCTCTCAACAATTGCATCTTCATGCAGGCACGTTTCGAAAAGGAAGGTTCGCTCAAGGTGGAAGAGGCTGTGGATCTGATGGAAAAAGTGTGGGGCAAGGACAGATTTGTAAATACAGAAAAAGAAGATAAGTCATGACAGTAAGAGAAATTGCAGAAAAACTGGATTTGAACGTCTATTCCGGAGAAGGCGGACTTGACAGGGAGGTGACCGGAGGCTATGTCTCCGATCTGCTTTCTGACGTCATGGGTTTTGCCAAAGACGGTTCAGTGTGGGTTACCCTGCAGACGCACAAGAATGTAATGGCAATCGCATCCCTCAAGGAACTGGCTGCGGTGATAGTCGTCAAGGGACTGGAGCCGGAAGAGGATGCCAAGGAGGTGTCGGATGAGGAAGGTATCCCGATTCTCGGTTCGCAGGAGCAGACATTCGAGCTGGCCGGGAAAATATACAACCTTATAAAAGGCTGACGCCATGAACCGTTTCAGGGCCGATCTGCACAATCATACTCTGCTGTCCCCATGCGGTGACATAGAGATGACTCCTGCGCTGATAGTCGGGACGGCCTTGAAAAAAGGTTATGACATAATAGGGATTACTGACCACAATTCCACCGTTCAGGGCCGTGAAATCAGGAGGATGCTGGGCGATTCGGAGCCTTTTGTCCTGTGCGGGGCTGAGATAACTACCAGGGAGGAAGTGCACTGTCTGGCTTTCGCGGACGGGGATGACAGTCTGGATGCACTTCAGAATTTTCTGGAGGACAGTCTGCCTGAGATACCCAATGACGAGGAGGTGTTCGGTTACCAGCTGGCCGTCAACTGGGAGGAGGAAGTGATCTATGAGGCGCCGTGGCTGCTTATTTCCGCCATAGACAAGGGAATAGAGGAAGTGGCTGCATTTGTGGCCTCTATAGGCGGTATATTCATTCCTGCGCATATCGACAAGATGCACAATTCCGTGATTTCCCAGTTGGGGTTCGTCCCTCCTGACCTGCAGTACGATGCCCTGGAGATATCCGCCTCGTGCAATCTGGAGGGGCTGCTTGCGGCAAATCCGGGCCTGAAGAAGATGAACCCTTCGTTCATCCGTTCCTCAGATGCCCATTATCCTGAAGACATGTGCAGGGCGGTTACTTATTTCAATATGCCCTCCCGTACGTTTTCCGAGATACGGAAAGCCTTGCACGGGGAAGAAGGCAGAAGCGTAGAGATATGAACGATCTATCCATGCATATTCTGGATATAATCCAGAACTCGATAAGCGCCGGTGCCACCAGGGTGATTCTGACCGTAGATGAGAACCCTGCGTCGGACAGGCTTGTAATATCCATAACTGACAACGGTAAGGGCATGACTCCCGACCAGGTCCGGCGTCTGGCCGACCCCTTCTTCACATCACGTACAACCCGGAGAGTAGGCATGGGCATTCCGCTGCTTGTCCAGACGGCACAGCAGAGCGGGGGAGATGTCAGTATCGAGTCGGAACCCGGCAAAGGTACGTCAGTGACGGCCTTTTTCGGATATTCCAATATTGACAGACCGCCCTTGGGAGACCTGGCGAATGCATTTGCGCTGACTGTATCGTCCAATCCCGATATGGATTTCGTATTGGTCTACAGATACAATGGACAGGAGTATGTCCTCGATACCTCCGATGTTAGGGAAATCTTCGGGGACGGTGCGTTGCGGAATTTAACAATCGTAAAAAATATTGAGGAGATGCTTAAAGAAAACATTGCGGGGATGAGGAATTCTTAAATATTTTTATAAATTTGCAAGACTCAACACTAAATCATTAACCAAAACTATATGAGTAAGATTAAGTCCCTTGACGAACTACGTCAAATGAAGGCCAGGCTCGGGAATGAAATGGACATCAGGGAAAAGAGCAATAACCCTGACAAGCTTGTCCAGATCCGTGTAGCGATGGCCACTTGCGGTATAGCAGCAGGAGCGCGTACCGTGATGAATGCTATAGTAGACCGGGTGGAGAAGGACAAGCTGCCGGTGATAGTTGCCCAGGGCGGATGCATGGGCTACTGTTACGCCGAGCCTACGATCGAAGTGAGACGTCCCGGTGAGGAACCCGTCGTATTCGGATACGTCAACAAGGACAAAGCCATGGAAATCATAGATAAGTATGTTCTCCACGGCGAGCTTGTAGACGGAATTCTTCCAGTCAACTACCAAACTATCCAGGAGAAAATATAGTCTGCCATGCCGAACTACAAAATGAGTCTGTTGTGCTGCGGAGGTACAGGATGCCGTGCTTCCGAGAGCGTAAGGATCGTCGAGAGACTGAGAGAGGAGATTGCTGCCGCCGGAATGGACAATGATGTACAGGTGGTGGTGACCGGATGTTTCGGTTTCTGCGAGAAAGGTCCGATTGTCAAGGTCATTCCTGACAATACATTTTATACCAATGTCAAGCCTGAGGATGCCGAGGAGATAGTCAAGGAGCATGTCGTCAAGGGCCGTAAGGTAACCCGTCTGCTTTATGAGGATCCCGATACCGGAAAGCATATAAGCGATTCGAAACACATGGGGTTCTACCAGAAACAGTTGAGGATCGCATTGAGAAACTGCGGATTCATCAATCCGGAGAATATTGACGAGTATATCGCGCGCGATGGATATGAGGCCCTTGCAATGGTGCTTCAGGGAACTCCGCACGAGGCCATCGAGACTGTGAAGAAGTCCGGGCTGCGCGGACGTGGCGGCGGCGGTTTCCCAGGCCTGAAATGGGAGATAGCCTCCAAGAGTCCCGGCAATGAGAAGTACGTGGTCTGCAATGCGGATGAAGGTGACCCCGGTGCGTTCATGGACCGCTCCATTCTTGAGAGCGATCCGAACTCCGTTATCGAGGCCATGGCCATCTGCGGATATTGCATAGGTGCCTCCAAGGGTCTGGTCTATATCCGCGCGGAGTATCCTTTGGCCGTAAAACGTCTCCAGATAGCCATGAAGCAGGCCCGCGACTACGGTCTGTTGGGAGACGATATCCTCGGTTCAGGATTCAATTTCGATATAGATATCCGTTATGGCGCCGGAGCCTTCGTCTGCGGTGAGGAGACCGCCCTGATTCACTCTATGGAGGGCAAGAGGGGTGAGCCTACCGTGAAGCCTCCCTTCCCTGCAGTAAGCGGCTATCTCGGAAAGCCTACCAATGTCAACAATGTGGAGACATTTGCCAACATTCCGGTAATTTTCCTCAAAGGTCCGGAGTGGTTTGCTTCTATCGGTACGGAAAAGTCAAAGGGGACAAAGGTGTTCGCTCTGGCCGGCAAGATCAACAACGTGGGTCTTATCGAGGTGCCTATGGGAACGACCCTCCGCGAGGTCATCTACGATATCGGAGGCGGCATAAAGGGCGGCAAGGAGTTCAAGGCCGTCCAGACCGGAGGACCCTCGGGAGGCTGCCTTACCAAGAAACATCTCGATACCCCTATAGATTATGACAACCTTACCGCTGCCGGCTCAATGATGGGATCCGGAGGTATGATAGTCATGGACGAGGACGACTGCATGGTGTCGGTCGCCAAGTTCTACCTCCAGTTCACCGTGGACGAGTCCTGCGGAAAATGCGCCCCCTGCCGTATCGGCAACAAGCGTCTTGAGGAGATTCTCGACAAGATCACCAAGGGCAAGGGCACAATGGAGGACCTGGACTATCTCAAGAACCTCAGCAAGGTCATCAAGGATACCGCCCTCTGCGGTCTCGGCCAGACATCCCCCAATCCCGTGCTCTCCACTCTTGACAACTTCTACGACGAGTACGTGGCCCACATCGTGGACAAGCGCTGTCCTGCCCACAAGTGCCGTGCCCTCAGGGTCTACGCCATAGATCCTGACCGGTGCAAGGGCTGTACGGCCTGCGCCAGGGCATGTCCTGCCGGAGCCATCAAGGGTGAGGTCAAGCAGGCACACGTCATCGACACAGAGAAATGTATCCGCTGCGGTGCATGTCTGGAGAAATGTAAATTCAATGCGGTAACCGTTCAATAATCGTAACTGAGATGGATAAAATTAAACTTACTATAGACAACAGAGAGGTCGAGGTTGAAAACGGGACGACAATCTTCCAGGCTGCAAGGCAGATGGGTATAGACATTCCCGCTCTCTGTTACATGAAACTGGATAACCTCGGAGTTGAGAACCGTCCGGGCGGCTGCCGTATCTGCGTAGTGGAGGTCGAAGGCCGCAGGAATCTCGCTCCATCGTGCTCGACTGTCTGCACTCCAGGTATGGTCGTCCACACACATACCATGAGGGTCATCAACGCCCGCAGGACAGTCCTCGAACTGATTCTCTCGGATCACCCCAAGGACTGTCTGATCTGTCCGAAGAACGGCCGCTGCGAGCTTCAGGATCTGGCGGCACGCTTGGGTATCAGGGAGATACATTCAGTAGCGAATGCCGCTGTATCTACCTATAAGAAAGATAGCTCTCCTTCCCTCAAGAGGGATATGGACAAATGCGTGATGTGCCGCCGTTGCGAGACCATGTGTAATGACGTGCAGAGCGTAGGTGCCCTGAGTGCCGTGAACCGCGGCTTCATGGCTGTGGTCGCTCCCGCCTTCGAACAGAGGCTGGTGGACAGCAACTGTACCTTCTGCGGACAGTGCGTCGCCGTCTGCCCCACGGGAGCCCTGACCGAGGTGGACAATACAGGCAAGATTATCCAGGCCCTGATGGACCCTACCAAGAAAGTCATCGTGCAGACCGCTCCCGCGGTACGCGCCGCCCTTGGAGAGGAGTTCGGCATGGAGCCGGGAACCCTGGTTACTGGCAAGATGGTTGCGGCCCTGCGCCGTCTGGGTTTCGATGAGGTCTTTGACACTGACTTTGCCGCCGACCTGACCATCATGGAGGAAGGCTCTGAGCTTCTGGACCGTCTGGGACGTTATCTGAAGGGAGACAAGGATGTGAAACTGCCCATACTGACATCCTGCTGCCCGGCCTGGGTCAATTTCTTCGAACACAACTATCCCGACATGCTGGACGTGCCTTCGTCCGCGAAGTCTCCCCAGCAGATGTTCGGAGCCATCGCCAAGAGCTATTTCGCAGATAAGATAGGTGTGGACCGCAAGGACCTTGTGGTAGTGTCGGTAATGCCGTGTCTGGCGAAGAAATACGAGTGCCAGAGGGACGAGTTCAAGGTGGATGGCAATCCCGATGTGGATTACTCCATCTCCACCCGCGAGCTTGCATCCCTGATAAAGTCCGCCAATATCGACTTCCTGTCACTTCCCGAAGAGGATTTCGATGCACCTCTGGGCGAGTCTACCGGAGCGGCAGTCATCTTCGGAGCTACGGGAGGAGTGATCGAGGCGGCTGTCCGTACCGCATACGAACTGTACACCGGCAAGAAGCTGGAGCGAATAGACTTCAACGAGTTGCGCGGCCTCGAGGGCATCCGCCACGCTACCATCGATTTCGACGGACTGCCAGTCAATATCGGCATAGCCCACACCCTGGGCAATGCCCGCAAGCTGCTCGACGGTATCCGTGCCGGCATGTACAACTTCCATGCGATCGAGATAATGGCTTGCCCCGGAGGCTGTATCGGAGGTGCCGGCCAGCCTTTCCACCATGGGGACAGCAGCGTGATCAAGGCACGTATGGATGCCATCTACCGCGAGGATGCCGGCAAGGCTCTCCGCAAGTCGCACGAGAATCCCTACATTATCAAGCTGTATGAGGAGTTCCTCGGCAAGCCGCTCAGCGAGAAGGCCCATCATCTGCTGCATACTCATTATTTTGACAAACACGACTAATCAGGAGTACATCTGTTATGGAAAAAATAGAATTGAACAAATGTCAGAAGGATAAGATCGCCGAGATATGCGCCGAGTTCCACAATTCTCCGGGCGAGCTGATCAATGTCCTGCACAAGACCCAGGGACATTTCGGTTATCTGCCGGAAGAGGTGCAGCGGGAGATAGCACGCTGTCTCCACATTCCCGTAGCCAAGGTTTACGGAGTGGTTACCTTTTATTCTTTCTTCACCATGCAGCCCAAAGGCCGTCATTCCATCTCCGTATGTATGGGTACGGCCTGCTATGTCCGTGGAGCGGAGGGTGTGCTGGAAGAACTGAAGAAAGAGCTGAAGATCGATGTGGGAGGTGTGACACCCGACGGCAAATTCTCCCTCGAGTGTCTGCGCTGTGTGGGAGCATGCGGTCTGGCTCCCGTGATGCTGGTGGACGAGAAGGTCTACGGACGTCTGGAACCGAAGCAGATCAAGGGTATCCTCGACCAGTACGAATAAAGTTGTCTTCGTAGCATTGATTCAATGGGCAGGTCCGTTTCGGAGGGCCTGCCCTTTTTATTTCGGTAATTTATTGTATCTTTGCAGGTCAATTGAAACCAGTATATGAGCGAATACCCTTTAACAGAGAAATTACAGGAACTGAAGAAGAAATACGAGTCTCTTTCGGAGCAGCTTTCAGGCTCGGACGTGATGTCGGACATGAAGAAGTATATTCAACTGAATCGGGAGTACAAGGAACTGGAGCCTATCGTGGCCGCCGGCGACAAGTACATCAGGATGGTGTCCGATCTGGAGGGTGCCAAGGAGATTCTCTCCAAGGAAAAGGATGAGGACCTCCGCGAGCTGGCCAAGGAGGAAGTCTCCTCAATAGAGGGGCAGCTGCCCGGCATGGAGGAGGAGATCAAGCTCCTGCTCATCCCCAAGGATCCTCAGGATGAGAAAAACGCGATAGTGGAGATCCGCGGCGGTACAGGAGGGGATGAGGCGGCAATCTTCGCGGGAGACCTTTTCCGCATGTATGCCAAGTACTGCGAGCGCAGGGGATGGAAGCTCGAGATCAACAGCCAGTCCGAAGGCGCTGCCGGCGGATACAAGGAGATAATTTTCAAGGTGTCGGGCCAGGGAGTATACGGAACCCTCAAGTACGAGAGCGGCGTTCACCGTGTCCAGCGTGTGCCCCAGACCGAGACACAGGGCAGGGTGCATACTTCCGCCGCATCGGTGGTGGTGCTTCCGGAGGCCGATGAGTTTGACGTTGAGATCAACATGAACGATATCCGCAAGGATACCTTCTGCTCCTCAGGCCCGGGCGGCCAGTCGGTGAACACCACTTACTCGGCCATCCGTCTGACCCACATCCCGACCGGCATAGTGGTGCAGTGCCAGGACGAGAAGTCCCAGCTCAAGAACTTTGACAAGGCTCTGGCCGAGCTGCGTACCCGTATCTACAACATGGAGTACGAGAAGTATCTCAACGAGATGTCCAAGAAGCGCAAGACGATGGTCTCCACCGGTGACCGCTCCGCCAAGATCCGCACCTACAACTACCCCCAGTCCCGCGTGACCGACCACCGCATCAACTACACGATGTACAACCTGCCCGTCTTCATGGACGGTGACATCCAGGAGGTCATCGACCAGCTGACCATAGCCGAGAACGCCGAGCGTCTCAAGTCGGCAGCGGAGTAGTCCGGCAGGGAGAGAGATTTTTACCAGCATTCGAGCTTGTCCTTGATATCGGGCAGGCTCTCTTTTTTGAATACGGGGTTCTTGATGCCGGCCTTCTTCTGGCTGCGGTAGTCGCTGAGCAGCCTGAAGGCCTGGGGTGAGAGGATCATGATGGCTATCAGGTTGCACAGAGCCATCAGCGCCATGGTCAGGTCAGCCAGGGCCCAGGCCAGGTCCAGGGTGATGAGGGCTCCGCAGAGTACCATCCCGGCTACCAGGATGCGGTAGCAGTTCAGCACCCATTTTTTCTTCGTGATGAAGCGGATATTGGCCTCGCCGTAGTAGTAGTTTCCTATCACGCTGCTGAATGCGAACATGAGGATGGTCAGGGCGATGAATATCTCACCTATGGGGCCTATCTGTGCCGTCAGGGCGGTCTGGGTGAGCTGGATGCCGTCGACGGAGGCGTCGCTGACTCCGCCTATGAGGATGATGAAGGCGGTGCAGGAGCAGATGACCAGAGTGTCGGTGAAGACTCCGAGGGCCTGGATGAGTCCCTGTTTTACGGGGTGGGTGGTGTCTGCGGTTGCGGCCACGTTCGGAGCCGAGCCCATGCCCGCCTCGTTGCTGAACATTCCGCGCTTGACTCCCTGCATGATGGTGGCTCCGATGCCTCCTCCGGCCAGTTCCCTCCAGCCTCCGCCGTTGCCGTCCCCGAATCCGAATGCATCGGAGACGATCAGGCCCAGCACCTCGGGTATTTCCTTGATATTCATGGCTATGATGACAAGCGCCAGGGCGATGTAGAGAAGTGCCATCACGGGGACCAGCAGGCTGCTCACGCCGGCGATGCGCCGGATGCCGCCGAAGATGATCACGAGGGTCAGGACGGTGAGGATTATTCCCATCCACTGTGCGGGCATGTTGAAGGCCAGTTCCCACGAGGCGCAGATGGTATTGCTCTGCACCGAGTTGAAGGCAAACCCGAAGGTGACTGATATCAGTACTGCAAAAAGTACTCCCATCCAGCGCTTGCCGATGCCTCGCTCCATATAGTAGGCAGGGCCTCCGATGAATGTTCCGTCTTTGGCCGGCCGCTTGTACAGCTGGGCCAGAGTAGACTCCACGAATGCGCTGGCACTGCCGAAAAGGGCCATTGTCCACATCCAGAACACTGCGCCGGGGCCTCCGACAACTATTGCGGTGGCCACGCCTGCCAGGTTGCCAGTACCGACACGGCTTGCGATCGATACTGCGAAAGCCTGAAAGGAGGAGATGCTGCGTCTTCCGTCCTTGCTTTTGTCCCTGGAACGTCTTTCAGTGAGCAGACGGCACATTTCCGGTACAGACCGGAATTGAAGGAAACCGGAGCGCACGGTGAACCATATTGCGCAGATAATGAGTACGCCTACCAGCAGGTAGGACCAGATGACATCGTTGACGGATGATATGAGGGCCTGTAGTTTTTCCATAGGTTACAAATATAGCGAATCATTGTTATCTTCGTGCAGAATATTATTGAAAGTATGGAAACAATGAAAACAAAAGGAGTGTACAGAATGTGGATGCTGCTTGTCAGCCTTCTTTGTCTGGTGTCCGCTGCCGTTGCCCAGACTTCCGACGGCCCCTATATTATGTATGGAACAAACGGTGAGGTAAGGGTGGTGTCTGTGACACCGGAGGGAAGGCTGGTGGATACTGTCCTGGCCTCTTTGCCTGAGGATTATTCTTTTACAGTCGTGTCGAGTGACCTGAAGCACAGTTTCGATGTCAGACTGCATGCGCTGGAACGTCCGGAGTGGAAGACAGAGCAGCCGGACAGGATATTCGTCACATCCGATCCGCACGGCGATCTGGACTGTTTCATAAGCCTGCTGCAGGGCAACGGGGTCATAGACGGGGACTGTAACTGGAGTTTCGGGACGAACCAGCTGATGGTCCTCGGGGATGTGTTCGACCGGGGCGATGATGCTGTCCAGATACTCTGGCTGATATACAAACTGGAGGATGAGGCCGCGCAGGCGGGAGGACGTGTGGATTATCTTTTAGGCAATCACGAGCCGATGGTGCTGATGAACGATCTGCGCTATGCGAAGCCTAAGTACACTTGGCTGGCCGACACACTGGGTATGGAATATGCCGATCTGCTCTCTCCCTCATCAGAACTGGGCCGGTGGCTGTCGTTACGCAATACCATGCAGATATCCGGCAGCTGTCTCTTTGTGCACGCTGGCCTCAGCAGTGACTTCTATCGCCGTAATCTGGATATCCCTTATGTAAATGAGCAGGTAAGCGCGGGCCTTTACAAGACCAAGGCGGAGCGGAAGGAGGCTTCTCCGATGATATACTTCCTCATGGGCAACAGCGGCCCTCTCTGGTACCGGGGTATGGTAAGGGATGCTGAGAAGTACAATCCGCTGGCGGCGGATACCCTGGACCTCATCCTGGACCGCTATCAGGCGGACCGCGTAATCGTGGGACACACGATATCCGACGATGTCTCCACTTTCTATGACGGCAGGGTAATAGATGTGAATGTGGACAATGCCGGAAACAGGGAAGCCGGTCTCGGCAGAGGTGTCCTTATTGAGAAGGACAGCATCTATGTTGTCGGGGACAATGGTATCCTGCCGTTTTAAAACGTTTATAGCCGTTTCTACCCGTTTAATCGACGGCTTTATTGAAAATGAATACGTATCTTTGTCCCGTCAAACAGTCTTAATAAAGTGATGTGAGATATGAAAAAGTACTTGGACCCGAAGGCCGATCTGACTTTCAAGAAAGTGTTCGGCGAACACAAAGATTTGGTAATCAGTTTTCTGAATGCACTACTTCCTTTCGAGAAGCCTGAAGATGAAATCAGAAGTGTGGAGTATCTGAATCCTGAGCTGGTTCCGATGAACCCTCTCCGCAAGGACAGTATCGTGGATGTCCGCTGCGTAGACGGTCGTGGCCGTCAGTTCATCGTAGAGATGCAGATGATGTGGACTCCGGAATATAAGCAGCGTGTGCTGTTCAACGCCTCGAAGGCATATGTCAGCCAGCTCGACAAGAGCCGTCCCTATGAACTTCTCCAGCCGGTGTATTCATTGAATCTGGTCAATGATACATTCTCGGAAAGTCCGGACTATTACCACGATTACAGGATAGTGGCTGTGGCAGAGACAGAAGAGGTGATAGAGGGGCTTCGCTTTATCTTCATAGAGCTCCCCAAATTTACCCCTAAGAGATATAGTGACAAGAAGATGCAGGTTCTTTGGCTGCGGTATCTTACCGAAATAGATGACAAGACCCGTAAGGTGTCTGAAGAGCTCCTTTCAAGTCCAGAGATCAGCAAAGCTGTGGAAGAAGTTGAAGAGTCAGCATTTACGGAGGAAGAACTTTTAGTGTACGAGCATTTCTGGGACATGGTAGGCGCATCACGTCTGCTTATGATAGGTGCGGAAAGAAAAGGTCTGGAGAGAGGAATGAAGAGGGGGCTGGAGAGAGGTATGAAAGAAGGCATGAAAGAAGGCATGAAGGAAGGAATGGAGAAAGGTATGAAGGAAGGCATGGAGAAAGGCATTGAATGCGGCAGGCACAAGGAACGTCTGAAAAATGCCAGAGGAATGAAATCCAATGGCATAGATCTGAATGTGATATCGGAGATTACCGGTCTTACCTTAGATGAGGTGATGGCTCTATGAGGTAACCGCCTCGATCTCCACCTTCCGGGCCGAGTTCTATGATATGGTCGGCAGCGGCAATGATGTATGGGTTGTGTTCGACAACAATGATGGTGTGGCCGCGGTTGAGGAGGGCTCGGAATGAAGCCAGCAGTTTTTCTATGTCATCGAAATGAAGGCCGGTGGTGGGTTCGTCGAAAATAAAGAGAATAGGCTTGTCTGCCTGGCGTGAACGTTTGGTTCCGGATGACTGTGTGTGTTTGCCAAGTATATAGTCTTCGACAGGATCCGTACAGTAGGATGCTGTCTGACTGGATACAGGATCCTTTCCGATACCGAGGAAGTAGGCAAGCTTGACTCTCTGGCTCTCGCCGCCGCTGAGGGTGCTGCTGTTCTGGCCGAGGGCTATGTAGCCCAGACCTACGTCGTGCAGGGGCATGAGTTTGGCGGCGATGCGGACAGCAGCGGGCTCTCCTGCGGATGAGAAAAATTCGATGGCCTCGTCCACGCTCATGTCGAGCACGTCGCTGATGTTCTTGCCGCGGTATTTGACTTCGAGTACATCCTGGATGAAGCGCTTGCCCCCGCAGGATTCGCAGGTCATGACGATGTCGGCCATGAACTGCATGGGAATCTTGACGGTACCCTCGCCGAGGCATTCCGGGCAGCGGCCTCCATCGATGTTGAAGGAGAAATGCGAGTGGCCGAAACCGTTGACCTTGGCCAGCGGCTGCTCGGAGAAGAGCTTGCGGATGTCATCGTATGCCTTGATGTAGGTCACCGGGTTGGAGCGGGAACTGCGGCCTATCGGGTTCTGGTCCACGAACTCCACGGAGGATATGCGGTCCAGGTCGCCGCGCAGTTCCCGGAACGAGCCGGGTTTGGCACCCACCTGGTTGAGCATGCGGTTGAGGGCAGGGTAGAGGATGTCGCCCACAAGGGTGGATTTGCCCGAGCCGCTGACACCGATGACGGCGGTCATGACATTGAGGGGAAAGCGCACGTCGATGTTCTTGAGGTTGTTCTCACAGGCGTCGCAGACTTCGATGTACTGCTTCCAGGGCCGTTTGACAGGGCTGATGGATATCTTCTTCCTGCCAAGCAGATATTCTAAGGTCAATGAACGGGGCCATGCGTCCAGCATTGCCGAAGCATCGGCCTCGGAAATGTCCGAAGCCGGAGGAGGTCCGCAATAGACCACCTCGCCTCCGTGCTTTCCGGCCCGCGGCCCTATGTCTATCAGCCAGTCGGCGCTCCGGATGATCTCCTCGTCGTGCTCTACTACGATTACCGTGTTGCCGAGGTCGCGCAGCCGCCTGATCACTTCGATAAGCCGTCCGGTGTCCCGGCTATGCAGGCCGATGGAGGGCTCGTCGAGGATGTACATCGAGCCGGTCAGACTGTTGCCGAGGGAGCAGACGATGCTGATACGCTGGCTCTCGCCGCCGCTGAGGGTGTTGGATGCGCGGTTCAGGGTCAGGTAGGACAGGCCGACACGGTCGATGTAGTCCAGCCGGTCGCGTATCTCCTTCAGGGCCCGGGCGGCTATCTTCTCCTCGTAGGCGGGGAGCCGCAGCCCATCGAAGAAAGCTATCAGATCCTTGATGCTCATGCTCATCAGCTCGTGGATGTTGTGTCCGCCTATCCTCACGTACAGGGCCTCCCTGCGCAGCCGGCTGCCTCCGCACTCGCGGCAAACGGTCTTGCCCGAGTAGCGGCTTATCATGTATTTGTTCTGTATCTTGTACCGTTTGGCCTCGAGCTCCTTGAAGAACGGATATATGCCGGTGATGTACCGGTTGCCGTTCCACAGGTCGCTCTTCTGCTTGGCCGTAAGGTCCTTGTAGGGAGTGTGCACCGGGAATCCGAACTTGTCCGCATTGGCCAGCACCTCCTCCTTGAAATATTTCATCACCTCTCCCTTCCAGCAGGCTACTGCGTCCTGATAGACGGACAGGGCCTGGTTCGGTATTACCAGAGATTCGTCGATTCCTATGATTTTCCCGAGTCCCCCGCAGACGGGGCAGGCTCCCACCGGACTGTTGTAGTTGAACATCCATTCCGTGGGCTCGGCGAACTGTATGCCGTCAGCCTCGAAGAGGGAGGAAAAGCGCAGCAGGGAGTGTCCTTCCACTGCGGGAGAGAATACGCAGGCGATGTGCCCCTCTCCCTTGTCGAATGCCGTGCGCACGGAATCCATTGTCCTGTTCTCGGTTTCCTCGTCGGAAAATGTACTGCTGTCGAAGGGGATACGGTCCACCATCAGGGCCACTTCCCTTCCTTCTGCGCGGCTCATGTCGGCCAGGAGCGAGTCGATTTTCTCCATCCGGCCGGCATTGTCCTCTGAATCGTCCCCGGCGGGAAGGACGTACAGGCGGGAGAACCCCTCTTCCTTGAGGTTGAGCAGGCGTTCGATGCGGCCGGCTTCGTCTTTCCAGTGTATGTCCGCCAGAATGAAGCAGATGCCGGGAGAATAGTTTTCGTCTGAGGAATCTCCGGAGGGTACGGTGGCAGCAAGTGAGTGCAGCCTCTCCATGACGGAGGCCACCGTGTCGCAGCGCACTTCCTCTCCCGTGACCGGGGAATAGGTATGGCCGATCTTGGCGAACAGCACCCTCAGGTAGTCGTAGATCTCGGTGGTGCTGCCGACCGTCGAGCGGGGGTTGCGGGTATTGACCCTCTGCTCTATGGCAATGGCGGGGGGAATGC